>OLQD01000217.1_pt1 | contig 55195 bp, 45 predicted proteins | sample 1672841 | NCBI WGS metagenome assembly OLQD01 (sample SAMEA3136729, study PRJEB25190) | human gut metagenome | biome: human gut; feature: human-associated habitat; material: faeces | place: Austria | collected 2013 | reverse complement strand
GCAGGAAATCGCTGAACTTGATGATGATGAAAAAATGCTATTCTTAAATGAACTTGGTATTACTTCAAGTGGTCTTGATAAGTTAATTGATAAAACTTATAAATTACTTGGACTTGCTACATTCTTTACAGTTGGATCCGATGAAGTTAGGGCTTGGACATTTAAAAAGGGTATGAAGGCTCCTGAATGTGCTGGTATTATTCATTCTGATTTTGAAAGAGGTTTTATTAAGGCTGAGGTTATGTCTTATGATGATTTAGTGGCTGCGGGTAGTGAACTAAAAGTTAGAGAAGCTGGTAGAGCAAGAATTGAAGGAAAAGAATATGTAATGCAGGATGGAGATATTTGTCATTTTAGATTTAATGTATAGAAAGGGTAAATATGAAAGATAGAAAAGATATTGATAAGAAGTATACTTGGAATTTAGATGTTATTTATAGTAATACTACAGAATTTGATAAAGACTATGACTTAGTAATAGATAAAATTAATTCTTTAAAGAAATATGAAAATACTATGATGGATAATAGTGATAATTTTAAACAATTTTACACTGTCTGAGATTCGTCTGTTTTTCTTTCCCCGTCTGCACATCTTCTCCGCACAGAAATAAAAAGACCCTGCCGGGAAGTTTCTGCATCATTCCAGGCAGGGTAAAAAATAATGCAGGAGATGGGACTTGAACCCACACGATCTTGCGACCACAGGCACCTGAAGCCTGCGCGTCTGCCAATTCCGCCACTCCTGCATTTCTTGTCTGCGGCTCTCATGTGCCGTTCAACAAAACATATATTACCAGATGATTCCGAATCTGTCAACAGCTTTTTTCAAATTTTTTCAAAAAATTTCAAATTTTCTTTTTTGCCCCGAAAAGCCCGCCATCCGCAGGGCTTTTCGGGAGATCCTGCATCACCTGGACTCCCGGCAGGAAATTGCCGTCAGCAGCGCAAGTCCGAAGAAAATACAGAAATCAGAAACATTGAACACAAGTCTGCGGAACTTCTCCGGTCCAAACCGGAAGCTGACATAGTCGGTCACGTAACCTCTCTTATGCCGGTCATACCAGTTCGACATGCCGCCGCCAATCGTAAGCGCAAGCCCAAGCTTCTTCGCCTTACACTTACGTCTGCCCGCCAGCGCTCCGAGACGCGCCCACAGTCCGGACAGCAAAAAGAAGGTGAGAATTTCCACCTTCTTCGTGCTGTCCGCGAAGCCGCCGCCCGCTACGCCGCGGTTATGACATTTCCGCAGGACAATATGTCCTTTGCAGACCGGGATCTGCTCATTTTCCTTTAACTCCTCTTCTGCCTTCTTTTTCAGGCATCCGTCTGCAAGGAAAACCGCTCCCGGCAGCAGGGTCCAGATCATTCCTCTTCCGGTACCTCTGCTTCTTTTTCAGGCTCTTCTTCCGGCGCTGCTGCTTCGGTTTCTTCTGCTTTTTCTTCCGGTTCTACGTGTACAAACTCGGCATCCTCCGGCTCTTCTTCCTTCTCCGGCATAGCAGCACCGCAGCGCATGCAGAAAGCTGCATCTTTCGGAACACTTGCGCCGCAGGCCGGGCATACGATGCGGCCTCTCTTGTTTGCCACGTCTTCCTTGCAGTCTGCAATCTCTTTTTCCAGATCGGTGATATCTTTGCAGATGCCGGCAAGATTCTCGTCGAATGCTTCGCCGTTCAGATAGCGGTTGTAGATGATCTGTCCGATATCCTGGTAATTCTTCTCAATCTGATCCTCAAGCGCATGCTGACGGGTGCGGATCTTCTGAATTTCTACGAATTCATCTGTTTTCTTTCCCACAGTATCCACTGTTTTTTTCAGTGTTTTACTTAAATTTCCAAAAAAATCCTCTGCCATAGTTAAAACCCTCTCTTTCTTATCTCTTATTTCAAGAAAACGCCAGTTTCACGTCTGCTCCGCTGTGTTTTCCAGTTACCTTATTTCTGCTCTAACTTTGGAACTTCCTGACCGCGCAGGAGAATCGTCGGCCCGCCGGTCTTTTCAATATAGTCTTTTGTGATGATAACCTCTCCGATGCTGCTGTCCTTTGGAATCTCATACATGATATCCAGCATGAAATCCTCGATGATCGAACGGAGTGCTCTCGCACCGGTATCTTTTTCCAGCGCTTTTCTTGCAATAGAGCGAAGTGCATCATCATCAAATTCCAGTTTCACCTCGTCGAGTTCGAGCAGTCTCTTATACTGCTTCAGGATCGCATTTTTCGGTTCTTTTAAGATCTCGACCAGCATATCCTCATTGAGACTCTCCAGCGTAAATACGATCGGCAGACGGCCAAGGAACTCCGGCACCATACCGAAAGTCCGAAGGTCTTCTAAGGTCACCTGTGACAGCAGGTTCTTATCCCCATCATACTTGTCCTTCAGATCCGCCTGGAAGCCAATGGAAGCTGTCTTGTTCAGACGCTCCTTGATGATGTCCGTCAGATCCGGGAAGGCACCGCCGCAGATAAAGAGAATGTTTCTGGTATTGACGGTCTCGAGCGGAACCATCGCATTTTTGCTGTTGGCTCCCACCGGAACTTCGATGTCGCTGCCCTCGAGGAGCTTCAGCATTCCCTGCTGTACGGCTTCTCCGCTGACGTCTCTCTGGTTTGTATTTTTCTTTTTCGCAATCTTGTCGATCTCGTCAATGAAGATGATACCGTGCTCCGCGCGCTCCACATCGTTGTCTGCGGCCGCTAAAAGCTTAGATACCACGCTTTCAATATCATCACCGATATAACCCGCTTCGGTAAGGGATGTGGCGTCCGTGATGGCAAGCGGCACATCTAAGAGGCGTGCCAGTGTCTGCACCAGATACGTTTTTCCGGAACCGGTCGGTCCGAGCATCAGAATGTTGCTCTTCTGCAGTTCGATGTCGGAGGATGCACCGGAAAGCACTCGTTTGTAATGGTTGTAAACAGCAACGGAGAGCACTTTTTTCGCCTCATCCTGTCCGATTACGTAATCATCCAGAAATGCTTTGATTTCCTTTGGTTTGATCAGGTTGATCTCGTCGGTATTCTGCTCGCCGTACAGATCCTCAAACTCTTCCTGAATGATCTCCGAGCAGATTGCCACGCAGTCATCACAGATGTATGCCCCGTCCGGGCCTGCGATCAGCTTGCGTACCTGGTCTTCTGTCTTTCCGCAGAAAGAGCAGCGGATCTTGGTATCATTCCCTTTTATAGCCATCGTTTTCTTCCTTTCAACATATTACAACTAAACCTTATCGCCGGATAAGGCAAAAGGTGCCACAAAAGCCTCATTGCCGGAACTACGCTTTTGGACACCTTTCCTCTCTTATCGGTTCGTAATTACATTATCAATCAGACCGTATGCTTTTGCTTCCTCTGCGGACATGTAGTTGTCACGCTCGGTATCGATCTCAATCTGTTCCAGCGGTTTTCCTGTATTTGCCGCCAGAATTTCATTTAATTTCCGTTTGGTTTTCAGAATCTGTTCTGCAACGATTTTGATCTCGGTTGCCTGACCCTGTGCACCGCCGGATGGCTGATGAATCATGATTTCAGAGTTTGGCAGAGCCATTCTCTTTCCTTTGGTACCGCCGGCAAGAAGGAATGCTCCCATGCTGGCAGCCATACCGATACAGATCGTGGATACATCACATTTGATGTACTGCATCGTATCGTAGATAGCAAGTCCTGCGCTTACAGAACCTCCCGGGCTGTTGATATACATGTGGATATCTTTTCCCGGATCTTCAGACTCCAGGAACAGCAGCTGTGCAACGATCAGGTTTGCCGATACGTCGGTAACTTCCTCTCCCAGAAAAATAATACGGTCGTTCAGCAGTCTTGAATAAATATCGTAACTTCTCTCTCCCCTGCTTGTCTGCTCGATGACATAAGGTACAAAACTCATTCAATTGCCTCTCTTTCCGAGGTCTTACGCCTCTTTTGCGCTGTCGGCCATGAGAGTTACTGCTTCCTGAACAGCGAGATCTTTCTTCATCTGCTCTTTCTCATATTCGCCAACGAGCTCTTTGAATTTATCCAGCTCCATTTTGTACATTTCAGCCATTTTAGCCAGCTCTTCGTCCAGCTTCTCATCGCTGATCTGGATGTTTTCTGCTTCTGCAACTTTCTCAAGTACCAGTCTGCTCTCGATTCTCTTAACAGCCTGCGGTTTCATCTGCTCTTTTAAGGAATCAACGGTAGCGCCTGTAAACTGCATGTACTGCTCCATGGACAGACCCTGGGACTGGATTCTTCTTGCGAAATCGTCAACCATGTTCTCTACCTGCGTATCGATCATAGCTTCCGGAATCTCCATTGTTGCGTTCTCTACTGCTTTATCTACGACAGCGTTCTCTTTTTCTGTCTTAGCCTGCTCTTCTTTTTTCTTGGTCAGGTTGTCTTTGATTTCTTTTTTGTACTCATCCAGAGTATCGAACTCGGAAACGTCTTTTGCGAAGTCGTCATCAAGTGCCGGAAGCTCTTTTGCTTCGATTTTGTGGATGGTGCATTTGAATACTGCTGCTTTTCCAGCAAGCTCTTCTGCCTGATAATCCTCTGGGAAAGTAACGTTTACTTCCTTCTCCTCTTCCAGAGCTGCGCCAACGAGCTGCTCTTCGAATCCCGGAATGAAGGAATGGGAGCCAAGGGTCAGCGGATAATCTTTTCCAGCGCCGCCGTCGAACGGAACGCCGTCTACAGAACCTTCGAAGTCAAGTGTAACGGTATCTCCGTCTGCTGCCGGACGATCCTCTACATTGATGGTTCTTGCATTTTTCTCCTGCTCTTTTTTCAGCTCAGCTTCTACTTCTTCATCTGTAACGGTTGTATCAGCTTTTGCTACTTCCAGACCTTTGTACTCGCCAAGGGTAACTTCCGGTTTTACTGCTACAGTTGCGGTAAAGATGAAAGCTTTGCCTTTTTCGATCTGCTCTACGTTGATCTCCGGACGGGATACGATGTCCAGTTTGCTCTCTTCTGCTGCTTTGGAATACTCTTCCGGAACAAGGCTGTTTACAGCATCCTCATAGAATACTGCCGGGCCATACATTTTTTCTACCATAGCTCTCGGAACTTTTCCTTTACGGAAGCCCGGAACGCTGATGTTCTTTTTCTGTTTCTGGTAAGCTTTCTCCAGTGCTTTTTCTAATTCTTCAGCCGGAACCTCAATGGTAAGTTTGGCCATATTCTTTTCTAAATTTTCGACCTGTACACTCATTTTATCAATTTCCTCCTTGATTTATCTGAAAAGCGGCAGAAAACCTGCACACCTCTCCATTCTACAGTCATTTATCGAGTATAGCATACTCTTTTCAAAAACGCCAGTGATTTTTTTATATTTCTGTGGTTTTTAGGCTTTTTTTAGCAATGAAATACGATTTTTTCCGCCATTTCTTTTGCTTTGTCCTCTCCCTGCAGAACACGGATCAGCTCCAGTGCGAAGTCAGTGGCTGCTCCCATGCCGCGGCCGGTGGTCACATTTTTGTCGGTGACTGCCGGTACATCGAGTACGTTTGCGCCTGCCAGCTTTTCTTCAAATCCCGGGAAGCAGACGGCGTTTTTATCTTTTAAGATGCCCATCACACCAAGGATGCTCGGCGCTGCGCAGATGGCTGCCAGTTTCTTTCCCTGATCGTCATAGGAACGGATCAGCGCTGCAAGCGTCTCGTTTCCGGCCAGATTTAATGTACCCGGCATTCCGCCCGGAAGTACCAGCATGTCTCCGTCATCAAACTCTCCCTCTTCGATGGTTTCATCTGCAAGAATGGTGATTTTGTGGGATCCTGTTACTTCTTTTCTTCCCATAATAGAAACGGTGCATACGTCTTCTCCGGCTCTGCGCAGCAGATCCACCGGGGTCAGTGCCTCAATCTCTTCACATCCGTCTGCCAGAAATACATAAATCTTTGCCATGGTTTTGTCCTCCTGTGTTGTATGATCAGTCTCGTGTGTTTTGTCACGTGATATTCTCTGCTTTTCTTTGTAACAAACCGCCGCTATTATACCACATTTTTCCGCAGAATGCTTGCATTTCATAAAAATTTCAGGACTTTTTTTCGCAAAAAGCCGGATTTCGCTTAACATCACGGGAAAAGCATGGTAAACTCTTGAAAAAAGCAGTGATGCAATCACGAGAAGGAGTCTCTTTTATGGAAATCGAACGCAAATACCTTCTGGATCAGCTTCCGGAAAATCTTACAAGCTATCCATGTAAAAAAATCGAGCAGGGCTATCTTTCCACCGAACCGGTTGTCCGCATCCGCCGCTCTGATGACGAATATTATCTGACCTACAAGTCAAAAGGGCTGATGGTGCGTGAAGAGTATAATCTTCCGCTCACAAAGGAATCCTACCTGCATCTGCGGGAAAAGGCAGACGGCGTTCTCATCTCAAAAACACGCTATCTGCTGCCGCTTACCGGAACGGATCTGACGATCGAGCTCGATGTCTTTGATGCGCCGTATGAAGGCCTTTACCTCGCAGAGGTGGAGTTTCCGGACGAAGCATCCGCAAACGCCTTTGTTCCTCCGGTATGGTTTGGAAAGGATGTAACCTATTCTTCCGATTATCACAACAGTACGCTCAGTAAAGGAAAAAAACTATAAATTACCAGAAAAAATCCCGGTGCCTTTTCCACGGCTGCCGGGATTTTTCCGCTCGTTTGTTTTTTTACTCTTTTTTGTGCTTGCTTTTTGCTTGTTTTGGTTTGTTTTTTTGTGCATACATTCTTTGTTTTTGCTGCTTTCACATTAGCGTCATTCTGTCAAAGCGGCGGTGCTGCTCCTTCTAATCCACTCCCTTTGATTTCCGGATGCAGGCTCGTGTTGCATCAATAACAGCACTTCTCAGGTTCTCCCGCTCCAGTACGGCAACCGCTTCGATGGTGGTTCCGCCTGGCGAGCAGACCATGTCTTTTAATTCTCCCGGGTGCATTCCTGTCTCGAGAAGCATTTTGGCGCTTCCAAGGACAGACTGTGCAGCAAATTCATATGCCTGTTTTCTCGGCATTCCTTCGGCTACGGCCGCATCTGCAAGAGCCTCCAGGAAAAGAAATACGTACGCCGGCGAGCTTCCGCTGACACCTGTGACGGTATCCATCAGATACTCCGGAACAACTTCTGCGCGGCCAAAGCTTTTCAGGAGGGTTAAAACGAGCTGCAGCTCTTCCTCCGTCACGAGATCATTGGCACAGACGCCGGTCATTCCTTCTCCGACGAGTGCTGGTGTGTTTGGCATGGTGCGAATTAACTTTGTTGGTTTTCCGATTTCTGTACCCAGCCATTGTAAAGACTTACCGGGAAGAATCGATACGATAATCTTCTCGGGTGAGATGAAGTTTTTGACGAGGTTTATTATATTTTTTATTTGGTTTGGCTTTACTGCCAGGAATACAAGATCGGATCCGGCTACGACCGCTTCGTTCTCCATAGTCGCCTGGACTCCAAACTGGTTGGTCAAGCGTTCCACACTTTTCTCCGTGCGGACCGATACCAGAATGTCATCTGCAGATACAACTCCTTTTTGGATCATTCCGCCAATCATGGCACTCGCCATGTTGCCGCCGCCGATAAAACCTACTTTCATGTCTGTTCGCCTCCGTATGCCTGTGTTGTAAAAAATATATGCGACACCTATAGTATGCAATAAAATTTACTTTTTTGCAATACTTTTTCTCTATTTTTCTTCTTTTCTTTTACAATTTTCTTTATTTTTTTCGAATGAAATGTCGCTATTTGTCGACGAATGTCGAAAAGTGTCTTTTTCTGTCTTTTTTTGCTTTTCTATTCCGCCGGAATCAGCCTTTGGCGGCGGCCTCTTCGGCGTATTTTGTTGTCACGAGTGTCTTGTACGGTGCCTTTTTCTCCAGCTCTCCCGCCTGCTCCAGAATTTCCTGCAGAAGATCAAAACTTTCTTCCTCAAAGATCAGATTTTCTTTCCACGTATCCTGCTCATAGTAGCGGCGCACGATCGCGGTGATGGTTTCCAGCTCGGTTTCTGCAAACTGCGGCGCAATCACTTCTGCAATCTCCTCCGGTGTGTGCGTCTGCACGAAGTCCATTCCCTTCTGCAGTGCCTTCGTGAATTTTTCTACGGTTGCGCCGTGCGTTTTCAGATAACTCTGTTTGACGCTGTACGACGTATACGGCACATACCCGGATTCCGTTCCGACCGATGCCACGACATAGCCGTCGCCCTTCTGCTCGAGCAGTGTCGCAGACGGTTCAAATTCAATCGTATAATCCCCCTGTCCGCCGGAGAACGCGGCAGCTGTGGAACCAAAATCGATGCTCTGGTTGATGTTTACGTCTTTTTTATCAATCCCTTTCTGCGCCAGAACATACTCAAAGACCATTTCCGGCATACCGCCTTTTCTTCCCCCTAATACCTCTTTGTTTTTCAATTTCTCCCAGGTAAACGAATTGTCTTTCTCTCTTCCCACAACAAAGTTTCCCGCCCGCTGCGTCAGCTGCGCGAAGTTCACAACCGGGTCTGCGGTTCCCTCGAGGTACGCGTAGACGGTTGCCTCCGCCCCCATAAACCCGATATCCGCATCGCCGGAAATCATCGCCGTCAGCACTTTATCTGCACCAAATCCTGTTATCAGCGTCAGATCAATGCCCTCGTCCGCGAAATACCCCTCCTCAATTGCCACGTACTGCGGGGCGTAAAAAATGGAGTGGGCAACCTCATTTAATGTCACCTGCTCCACTTTTTCTTTTGTCTCATCTTTTGCCCCGCATCCCGCCAGCGTCACTGCCGCCATTGCCAGTACAAGCACACCTGTCAGCCATTTTCCTTTCATCAACAGATTCTCCTGTTTTTTCATTCTAACCTTAGAATATGATTTCCCGGTAAAAATGCGTGCAAAAAACGAAGGAGAAACGTTCGAATTTCGTTTCTCCTTCGTTTCTTATTTCTTCTCTTGTTTTTCTTTTGCCTTCTGTTCTTCTTTCGTCCGGATTTTGTCTTCGTACATTTTCAGATCCAGCATGAAGCAGGCCGTCGGTTTGGAAATGTGGTAATGTGTTTCTGTCATCTCCTTTTGCCGCATCTGCGCGTTTCTTTTATATTTTTCATTCTACAATGTACCTTATCGCTCCGTCAACACATTTAGGCTTCCTTTTCCGAAATTTTCTATTTTGAAAAACAAATTGAGGATCTCCGCAAAATTTGTTATAGTAAGGGTAATTCAAACAGTTACAAAGGAGGCTATTATGAAAATAAAATCAGTTGCTGTTCTGGGCGCCGGAGCGGTTGGGTCTTATGTGATCTGGGGGCTTTCGGAGAAAAAGGACATCCGGCTTGGCGTTATCGCGTCCGGGGAACGGGCGAAGCGTCTGAAAAACAAAGGATGCAAAATTAACGATACGGTTTATCACCCGGAGGTATGGACACCGGAAGAGGCACACGACGTGGATTTTCTGATCGTCTCGCTCAAATACGGCGCACTGCCGGGGGCTCTTGACAATATTACTGCCGTTACCGGCGAGAATACTGTGATCATGAGTCTGATGAACGGCGTGGACAGTGAGGAGATCATCGCGCAAAAAGTCGGTGCGGAGCATCTGCTTCATGCTGTTATCAAAGTAGCTTCTCATAAAGAGAATGACGGCTACGTTTTCAACCCTGAGGCGACGCTCGGCATCATTTTCGGCGAAGTTTCGGCGCCGTACGACAGTGAGCGTGTGCAGGCTGTTCTGGATCTGTTCTCCGGCACAGGGCTGCATTACCGGGCAACCGATTGTATTTTAGAGGAAATATGGAGCAAATTCCGGCTGAATGTCTGCAATAACCTGCCGCAGGCTATTCTCGGTGCCGGGGTCGGCTGCTACCGCGACAGTGTGCATATGAAGGCGATCAGCGACGGACTCCGCGCAGAACTGATGGCGATTGCGGAGGCAAAGGGAATTGATATCAGCAAGGCGGATGTCTCCTCGGGACGCGGAAGTGCGGTTCCGCCGACGGCGCGCTACTCGACGCTCCAGGATCTCGATGCGGGACGCCATACGGAAATTGATATGTTCTCGGGTGCGCTGATCCGCATGGGAAAAGAGCTGGGAATTCCAACGCCTTACAATGAATTTACGTACCATATGATCAAAGCACTGGAAGAGAAAAACGACGGACGGTTTGACTACAGCGGAAGCGAAGAACCGCTCTGGGCAAAATAGATACGATAGGAGAATCTCACGATGAAAGAAATCAAATGGGCTGTACTCGGATGCGGTGTGATTGCAAATGAAATGGCGGTCGCACTGCAGAAAAACGGAAAGAATATTTACGCGGTCGGCAACCGGACCCATGAGAAGGCGGCTGCTTTTGCGGAGAAATATGGAATTGGAAAAGTTTACGATGATTTCCATGAGATGTTTACCGATCCGGAGGTCGATGTCATTTATATCACGACGCCGCACAACACGCATCTTGGCTTTATGAAAGAGGCGATTGCCAATGGAAAACACATTCTCGTTGAGAAATCGATTACGCTGAACAGTGACGAGCTCGACGAGGCCATAGCGCTTGCAAAAGAAAAAGATGTCATCATCGGAGAGGCAATGACGATTTACCATATGCCGATCTACAAAGAGCTGAAAAAATTTCTCGACTCCGGCCGTCTCGGCAGAGTCAATCTGATCACGATGAACTTCGGCAGTTTCAAAGAGTACAACATGAAGAACCGCTTTTTCAACCGGAATCTCGCAGGCGGCGCGATGCTTGATATCGGCGTATACGCACTCTCCTTCCTCCGCTGGTTCTTCGACTCCAAGCCGGATCAGCTTCTTTCCCAGGTAAAGCCCGCTCCGACCGGTGTGGACGAGCAGGCCGGCCTCCTTCTCACCAATCAGGAAGGACAGATGGCAAGTGTGATGCTCTCTCTCCACTCCAAACAGCCGAAACGCGGCATGGTTTCCTGTGAGAACGGATTTATCGAGATCATGGAGTACCCGCGTGCCTGGGAAGCAAAAATCACAGACGCTTCCACCGGCGAATCCGAAATCATCAAAGCCGGTGACAACGCCGATGCACTCGCCTATGAGCTCGCCGACATGGAACGCGCCATCAATGGAGATGCATCTGCCATGCACCTCGACTACACGAAGGACGTCATGGATCTGATGACCTCCTTCCGCAGAACCTGGGGCTATACGTACCCGGAGGAAGAAAAATAAGATTCGCACATCAAAAGCCCCTGCCCGGCACACATCAGATGCCGGGCAGGGGCACTTCTTTTCACCTGCAATACTCTGCAATTTTCTTTTTCAGTAATTCCGCATCAATCGGCTTTGCGATATGCACGTCCATGCCGGCCTCTTTTGCGGCCTGCCGGTCTTCAACAAAGGCGTTGGCGCTCATGGCGAAAATCGGAATGGAGGCGGCATCATCACGTCCATGACTTCCACGCATATTTTATACTTCATTTTACGCTGATATTATTTTCTCTTTCAACCCAAATAACATTACATTTCCAATATTTTGCATGTCTTTTTTATTTTTCTGAATTTTTTTAAAATCTTCCGTTTTTCTCTTGCACAATTGTTTTTATGCGTATATAATTGTCTGCAGAAAGCAAAGGGGAGCTCGCGTGCGAAGCGGGCTGAGAGTAGGATGCATCTCCTAGACCCTGAACCTGATTTGGGTAATGCCAACGTAGGGAGATACGATATGCACATTTTCTGCAGATATACCTCCACGTATATCTGCTTTTTTAATCTCTATGAACACATCATCAACAGGTTCTTCCAGTAACACAAGGGAATTTGCTTCTGCAAAAATACTCACACAGGAGGAACAAAAAATTATGTTAGGCACTTGTCTTGACAATGTCAGAAAAACAACCCCTCTCGTACACAACATCACAAATTACGTTACAGTAAACGATGTCGCCAATATTCTGCTGGCATGCGGCGCAAGCCCGATCATGTCCGATGAACCGGAGGATGTCGAGGATATCACCTCCATCTGCGGCGGTCTGAACATCAACATCGGAACACTGCACAGAACGAGCATCGACGGCATGTACCGTGCCGGTGCAAAAGCAGCTTCGCTCGGCCACAAAATCCTGCTCGATCCAGTCGGCGCAGGCGCAAGCCACTTACGTACTTCGACCGCAGTCGGACTGATGGAAAAAATCCCGTTCACCGTCATCCGCGGAAATATTTCCGAAATCAAAACACTGGCACTCGGAAGCGGAACGACAAAGGGTGTTGACGCAGACGTTGCCGATAAAGTAACAGACGAAAACCTCGACAGCGCCGTTGCTTTTGTAAAAAACTTTGCGAAAGACCACAACTGTGTTGTCGCCATCACAGGAGCGATCGACCTCGTTGCCGATGCTGACACCTGCTACGTGATCCGCAACGGACGCGCCGAGATGGGAAGCATCACCGGAACAGGCTGCCAGCTCTCCGGCATGATGACCGCTTACCTCGTTGCCAACCCGGACGAGCCGTTAAAAGCCGCTGCTGCCGCTGTCTGCGCGATGGGACTTGCCGGCGAGATCGGCTGGAGCCATATGAAACCGGAAGACGGCAACTCCACCTACCGGAACCGCATCATCGACGCCATCTACCACATGGACGGCGAGACGCTGGAGAAAGGTGCAAAGTATGAAGTGCGATAAAAAAGGCCTGCTTTTATATGCTGTGACAGACCGCAGCTGGCTGAACGGCGAGACACTGTACAGCCAGGTGGAAAAGGCTCTGCAGGGCGGCGCAACGTTTATCCAGCTCCGCGAAAAAAATCTTGACCAGGATCACTTTATGGAAGAGGCACTGGAACTGAAAAAACTCTGTGCCGCATACCATGTTCCTTTCGTCATCAACGATAACGTGGAAATCGCAGCTAAGATGGATGCGGACGGCGTTCATGTCGGCCAGAGCGATATGGAGGCCGGCGATGTCCGTGCTAAGCTTGGCCCGGACAAGATCATCGGCGTTTCGGCGCAGACCGTGGAACAGGCCATTCTCGCCGAGCAGCGCGGGGCAGATTACCTCGGCGTCGGCGCAGTCTTCCACACCGGTTCCAAGGCAGATGCGGAGGATGTCAGCCACGAAACGCTGACTGCTATCTGCAATGCCGTTAAAATCCCTGTCATCGCCATCGGCGGCATCACACGCGATAACGTGACGGAGCTTTCCGGCAGCGGCATCTGCGGCATCGCCGTCATCAGTGCCATTTTTGCACAGAAAGACATTGTTTCCGCAACGAAGGATCTGAAAGAACAGACTCTGCGCATGCTGGAAAACAAATAATTTTACGTAACCATTCATCCTCACACCAGGCGGCAGACTGGGGGCACCACTTTCTTTGTCGCCTGTCCAAAAAGAAAAGTAATGCAAAGGAGTAATTCTCATGGACGCGAAAAACATGAAAACAGCATTAACAATCGCGGGAAGTGATTCCAGCGGAGGCGCCGGCATTCAGGCAGACATCAAAACCATGATCACAAACGGAGTTTACGCCATGTCGGCAATTACCGCACTCACCGCCCAGAACACCACCGGAGTTTCCGGTATTTTCGATGTAACACCGGAGTTTCTGGCCGCACAGCTTGACGCCGTCTTTACGGACATCTTCCCGGACGCCGTCAAAATCGGTATGGTATCCTCCCCGGCACTGATCGAAGTCATCTCCGAACGGCTTCGCTTCTACCAGGCCAAACACATCGTTGTGGACCCGGTCCTCGTCGCTACAAGCGGTTCCGCGCTCGCTTCGGGCGGCGTGCCTGACCTGATGAAAAAACTGCTCTTTCCTCTGGCCGAAGTCATCACACCGAATATCCCAGAGGGAGAAGTTCTCTCCGGCATCAAAATCCAGTCGGAAAGCGATATGGAACGCGCCGCAAAAGAGATCGGGGATTCCTGCGGCTGTGCCGTTCTATTAAAGGGCGGCCACAGTATCAATGATGCCAACGATCTTTTATATCACAACGGCACATTTACCTGGTTCACCGGAAAACGCATCGACAATCCGAACACACACGGCACCGGCTGTACACTCTCCAGCGCCATCGCATCGGGGCTCGCAAAGGGGCTTTCCCTTCCGGATGCCATTTCCGCCGCAAAAGAGTATATTTCGGGCGCACTCGCGAGCATGATGGATCTCGGCCACGGCTCGGGACCGCTGAACCACGCTTACCGGATCTGATTTTGAAAATAAAGGAGAACAACAGATGGAACACAATTACGCAACACAGATGGACGCCGCACGCCGCGGCATTGTAACACCGGAGCTGAAAAAAGTCGCAGAAAAAGAGTATATGGCCGTGGAAGACCTGATGCCGCTCGTTGCCAGCGGAAAGGTTGCCATTCCGGCCAATAAGCTGCACACCTGCATCGACCCGGAGGGTATCGGCTCGATGCTGCGCACGAAAATCAATGTAAATCTCGGTGTTTCGAAAGACTGTAAAGATTACGATGTGGAGATGCAGAAGGTACTCTCCGCGGTCAATATGGGCGCAGAAGCCATCATGGACCTGTCGAGCCACGGCAATACGCAGCCGTTCCGACGGAAACTGACCTCCGAATGTCCGGCTATGATCGGCACCGTGCCGGTATATGACAGTGTGATCCATTACCAGAGAGACCTGGATACGCTGACCGCCAAAGATTTTATTGACGTCATCCGCCTCCATGCCGAGGACGGTGTCGATTTCGTCACCCTGCACTGCGGCATCACCAGAAAAACCATCGATCAGATCCGCAAACACAAACGGAAAATGAATATCGTTTCCCGCGGCGGCTCCCTCGTGTTCGCCTGGATGTGCATGACCGGCGAGGAGAATCCGTTCTACGAGTATTACGATGAGATTCTCGATATCTGCCGTGAATACGATGTGACCATTTCTCTCGGCGACGCCTGCCGTCCTGGCTGCCTTGCCGACGCAACGGATGTCTGCCAGATTGAGGAGCTGGTGCGCCTCGGCGAACTCACCAAACGTGCCTGGGAAAAAGACGTTCAGGTTATGGTTGAGGGACCGGGCCACGTTCCGATGGATCAGATTGCGGCCAACATGAAAGTACAGCAGACCATCTGCATGGGCGCTCCGTTCTATGTCCTCGGACCTCTTGTGACCGATATTGCACCGGGCTATGAGCACATCACTGCTGCCATCGGAGGCGCAATTGCCGCTATGAACGGCGCTGCTTTCCTGTGCTACGTAACGCCGGCAGAGCATCTGGCTCTTCCGAACCTGGATGACGTAAAGCAGGGCATCATCGCAAGCAAAATCGCCGCACACGCTGCCGACATTGCCAAAGGCGTGCCGCATGCGCGTGATATTGACGACAAGATGGGAGACGCCCGCCGCGTGCTCGACTGGGAAGCACAGTGGGACTGTGCACTGGACCCGGAGACCGCAAAAGCCATCCGCGCCGACCGCTCGCCGGAACAGGAAGATACCTGCTCGATGTGCGGTAAATTCTGTGCCGTGCGAAGCATGAACAAAGCTTTAAACGGCGAACATATCGACATTCTTTAACGTCAGTAGACAAGAAGTCACAGTACGCGAAAAGGAACGGTTTTCATTACGAAACCGTTCCTTTTCTGCATTTCCAAAATCTTTTTCTATTTTGCCCATCCTTCGGCGTAACGGACTGCTTTGTGCCATCCGTTCATCTTCTCATCGCGCTCCTCTTTCGAGAGCTCCGGCTCAAACGTACGGTCAATGGCTCCGTTCTGTTTTACCGTCTCCTGATCCGGCCAGTAGCCGACGGCGAGTCCCGCAAGATAAGCTGCTCCCATTGCGGTCGTCTCGATGCAGCACGGCCGCTCCACCGGCGCCTGGCTGATGTCCGCCTGGCACTGCATCAGGAAGTTGTTGGCGCTTGCTCCGCCGTCCACACGCAGCGCAGAGAGCTTCATGCCGGAATCTGCCTCCATCGCTTTTAAGACATCATCCACCTGATACGTGATCGACTCCAGTGTTGCGCGGATCACATGGTATTTGTTGACGCCGCGGGTCAGGCCGAGAATGGTTCCTCTCGCATACTGATCCCAGTACGGTGCGCCAAGGCCGGTAAACGCCGGCACGACGTAGCAGCCGTTCGTGTCGTTCACCTTCTGCGCCATGTACTCGGAATCCGCCGAGGACTCGATCAGCTTCATCTCATCGCGCAGCCACTGGATTGCGGCTCCGCCGACGAAAATGGATCCCTCGAGCGCATACGTAATTTTGTCCCCGATGCCCCATGCAATCGTGGTAACAAGACCGTGTGTCGAAGAAACCGGCTTTTCTCCCGTGTTCATCAGCAGGAAGCAGCCTGTTCCGTATGTATTTTTCGCTTCGCCCGGCGCATAGCAGGTCTGGCCGAACAGCGCCGCCTGCTGGTCTCCCGCTGCTCCCGCAATCGGAATCGGGCCGCCGAAATATGTGGATGCCGTCTCCCCGTAGACACAGCTCGACGGGCGGACTTCCGGCAGCATACAGAGCGGAATGTTCAGCTCTTTTAAGATATCCTCATCCCATTTCAGGGTATGGATATTGAACAGCATTGTACGGGACGCGTTGGTGTAATCGGTGACATGTATCTTTCCCTTTGTCATCTTCCAGATCAGCCACGTCTCCACTGTTCCAAAATAGAGATCGCCTCGCTCCGCCCGCTCGCGCACGCCCGGAACTTCATCTAGAATCCATTTCAGCTTCGTGGCTGAAAAATACGCATCGATCACAAGACCTGTTTTCTCCCGGAAACGGTCAACCAGTCCGCGCTCCATCAGGGAATCGCAGTATTCCGATGTTCTGCGGCACTGCCATACAATTGCATTGTAGACCGGCTCTCCCGTCTTTTTGTCCCAGACGATCGTCGTCTCTCTCTGGTTTGTGATGCCGATTGCCGCGATATCCTCGTAGGACGCGCCCGCTTTCTGCATTGCCTCCACGGCTACACCGAGCATCGTGGACCAGATTTCATTGGCATCGTGCTCCACCCAGCCCGGTTTCGGGAAACGCTGGGTAAACTCCTTCTGCGCAAGGCTTACGATCTGTCCTTTCTGATCAAACAGAATACAGCGGTTGCTCGTTGTGCCGGCATCAAGTGCCATGATGTATTTTCCCACGTTTAAAAATCCTCCTGTCTCACATTTCAAGAAGAGAGCCTGACAGAATCCACTGCCACGCTCTCTTCCTTTTCTTTGTATGTATCGTATCACAGAATTCTTTTTCTGTAAATCAAATCGTGTTTTTCTGCAGCAATTTATGCCGTAATGATCTCCAGCAGCGCACCGCGCAGATCGTTTGAAAGTTCCATGCTCTGCAGCTCTGCAGCCAGAATTGCTACCTTTCCGTCTGCTTTGTGAAGAAGATTTGCGATCTGCTCTTTGGTGATGTAGCTGATTTCGGCGTGCAGCAGCAGATCCATCGCACGTGTCATGACATCGTTCTTTGCAACCTCCGTATCTTCCGGCAGACAGATTGTCACGGTATCCTGCGGTTTTACATCTGCCACTGCGATAGTAAGAAGTCCGTCTTTCTCTTTGACTTCTGCATCCGCTTCCACGCCGTTTACAAAGACCTTCGCTTCTTTTGCCGTACTTCCGCCGAATTCTACGCAGTACATTCTGCTTTCCGGAACGAGGCTCTGATTGCCCTCAACCGGTGCAATCGTAAATTTCCGCGCACCCCAGTCGAGCGTCATCGATGTTTTTGCACAGTCATCCTTCTCATATGCCATGGTAGTATTGTCATCCTCGTACAGGGCAAATGTATTGTCCGCGCCCGCGTAAACGCGTACCGTCAGCTCATCCGGGTTGGATTCTACATCCAGCGCACTGATCTTCTCTGTCATCGGGATAATCGCACCTGCTTTCGCAAGAACCGGGATTTCCTCCAGCGTACGGTACAGATCCATACTTCTGCCACCCTCGTAAATCATTCCGTTGAAGAAATCAAACCACGTACCTTCCGGCAGCCACACCTTTGTTTTTGCACGCTTCAGCTCCGGAATGCATTTCGTTGTCACCGGTGTTACCATCAGCTCGCTTCCGAAGAAGTACTGATTCGGTGCCTGATTTTTGCCCCAGAAAACCGTCTCCGGGTAATCATAATACATCGGAACAACGATCGGTGTGTCTTCTTTCCATGCACGGTAGTTCATCGTGTACAGATACGGTACGAGTTTATGACGCAGACGAAGGAAATCATCCATTGTGCTGCGCACTTCCATACTGAAGTTCCAAGGCTCTTTTCCACTGAAGGCACTGTTAGAGCTGTGCAGACGGTTGATCGGAGAAAAGACTCCGTACTGATACCATCTTGCTTCAAGCTCATCGTCACGGTAACCGAGCATATGGCCGCCGATATCATGACTCCACCATCCGTAGCCGATGTTGGAGGCTGTGCTGGTAAAGTATGGCTGGAAATCCAGGGATTCCCAGGTGATGTGGGTGTCTCCGGAAAATCCGACCGGATAGCGGTGGGAGCCCGGTCCTGCATAGCGGGAGAAGGTCATCGGACGTTTTCCGTCTCTTCCACTGTCAAGAAAATGATAGTGATTCAGCATCCACAGTGGATCAAGACCCTCGATCTTGGTACTCTGTCCCTGCTGCCAGTCAATCCACCAGAAATCGACGCCCTCTTTTTCCATCGGATGATGGACTTTTTCGAAATATACATCAACAAATTTCGGATCGGCAATGTCAAAATTGACCGGCTCTTCTTTTTTTGCATCCACTCCCATAGCCTCTGCTACTTCCGGATAGCAGTCCTCATACGCACGAATTCCGTCTGCCGGATGGACATTCAGTGTTGTCTTCATGCCGCGTGCATGGAGTTTTCCAAGAAAACGCTCCGGATCCGGGAAGAGTTTTTTATTCCAGCTATAGCCGGTCCAGCCGCTGCCGTATTTTGGATCCACATCGTCTACACGGTGCCAGTCCATATCGATAACAGCAACCGAGAATGGAACGTTCTCTTTGTCGAAGTCTTCCATCAGTTTCATATAAGATGCTTCACTGTAACGCCAGTAACGGCTCCACCAGTTTCCAAGTGCAAATCTCGGAAGCATCGGAGTTTTGCCGCAAAGGTGGTAGAAATCCTTTAATGCCAGGCGGAAATTCCAGCCATAGCCGAAGAAGTACAGATCCTGCACTCCTTTCTTTCTCGGGGTCACCCAACCGTCCTCTGTCATCAGAAGCGACTTCGAATCATCCAGAACAGCGGAACCAAACCAGGACATGATACCAGGTTCCAGTTCGCATGCTCCGTTGACCTGATCAAGCGTACGGGCCGTTCCTCCAAGATCCTGTGTCGGATCTCCGTAATGCCATGCCGGTACAGAACTGATGCCGACTGCCGTTGTTTTGCAGGAAAGTCCGTTTGCAGAGAATGCCTTTTTGTTGTAATTCAGCTGCAGATACTTTGTGCGCAGCTCCAGCTCATCGCCTGTGTCTTTGACGGAAAATTCCACTGCTGGAAAATCACGGTTTACAACCGTCTGGGATGCCGCATCGATAAATTCACCGTCCTCACTGTATTCCAGCCGAAGAAGATGCTCCGTCAGTACCGTGATACGATATTTATCGCCCTTTACTACATTCTTCGGGTCTGCAAGCGGATGTGTCTCCAATTTCAGATATGGTTTCATGTTTTGTTTTCCCCTTTCTTACTCTTACCGGTTTTTGCCGTATTTTGAGAACGGGAACCTGTGGCAAAAGTCCGTTCTGCCACAGGTTCCTCTGCATTTTTTATTTGGTTTCCAGAACAACTGCCTCATACGCACGCAGTTTTCTTGCCCCCGCTGCTGCGCCGCTCTGTGGATAGTTGCTGATCAGTACATCTGCTCCCGCAAAGGTTTCCGGAACTGTGTACTCCTGCTCCTCTTTTGTAAAATTGCACATCACGAGGAGTTTCTGGTCGCCTAAGGTTCTGGTATATACATACAGAGCCTCATCCTCCGGATCGAGCAGCTCGTACGTTCCGTAAACCATGATATCCTTTTCTTTCCGGAGATGAATCAGTTTCTTGTAATAATTGTATACAGAATCCGGATCCGCCATCTCATTCTTGGCATTGACGGTCTCGTAATCCGGTCCGACCTTGATCCACGGTGTTCCTGTGGTAAATCCTGCCGAAGCGGTATCATCCCACTGCATCGGAGTTCTTGCATTGTCTCTTCCGCGCAGGTTCAGGTAGCGCATCATGTCGTCCGGCGCTACTTTTCCGGCACCGGTCAGCTCGTGGAACGCGTTGATGCTCTCAATATCGCGGAATTCGGACAGATCGTGGAACGGAACGTTCTTCATGCCGAGCTCATCGCCCTGGTATACGTACGGGGTACCCTGCATCATATGAAGGCAGGTTGCAAGCATTTTGGCACTGACTACGCGATATTCCGGTGAATCATCGCCGAAACGGGACAGGCAGCGCGGCTGGTCGTGGTTTCCAAGGAAGAGGCTGTTCCATGCCTTGCCCTCAAGCTCCGTCTGCCATGCTGTCATGACGCGTTTGAAATCTTTGAGCGGTACGCGTTTGTCCGTCCATTTGCCGTATTTTCCGCTTGCCAGCTCAACCAGCTCGAACTGGAATACCATGCTGAGCTCTTTGCCGTCTGCGGATGCATATTTTTCTGCCTCCTCGATCGTGACACCGGCACACTCACCGACCGTCATCAGATCATATTTGGAAAGGACTTCCTTGTTCATCTCCTGCAGATACTCATGAACATGCGGTCCGTTTACGCAGCCGGAGTCACCGTAGAGTCCGCCTTCCGGAATCTTTCCATCCGGCAGTCCTTCCGGTTTGGAGATCATGCTGATGACATCCATACGGAAGCCGTCGATGCCTTTCTCGCACCACCAGTTCATCATATCGAAAACTTCTTTTCGAACCGTTGGATTCTCCCAGTTCAGATCCGGCTGTTTTGTTGAGAACAGATGCAGGTAATACATCTCGGTCTGCGGATCGTATTTCCATGCGGAGCCGGAGAAGCAGCTTCCCCAGTTGTTTGGCTCTTTTCCCTCTTTTGCATCACGCCAGATGTAATAGTCGCGGTACGGGTTTTCTTTCGATTTGCGGCTCTCCACGAACCATTTGTGTTCGTCTGAGGTATGATTGACAACAAGGTCCATGACCAGCTTGATGCCTCTTTTATGCATCTCCGAAAGCATGCGGTCAAAATCCTCCATTGTTCCGAATTCCTGCATGATTGCCTGGTAATCGCTGATATCATATCCATTGTCATCGTTTGGTGACTGGTACACCGGAGACAGCCAGATAACATCCACGCCAAGATCCTTCAGATAATCCAGACGGGATGTGATACCATTTAAATCGCCGACACCATCTCCGTTGCTGTCCATGAAGCTGCGCGGATAAATCTGATACACTACGGCTTCTTTCCACCATTTTTTGTCCATTTTTTTACCTCCTTTATTTCATCCCCAGAACGTGTCTGGTTCTTTGATTCTGTCGTTTGCAAGCACAGTTTACCATACTTCACGGTGATTTTTCAATAGTTTTGCGCAAAACCAGCAGTTTCTACAAGAGTTTTTCTGTAATTTTGGTAACTATTTACTTCGTCAGATCTCTTACCGACTCCCTCTCCACCAGCGTTGTCGGCAATGGCGGAATATCTTTTTGTACCGGCTCATCCTGGATCAGGTGCATCAGGACCTCTACGGCACGGCGTGCTTTTCCATCCACCATCTGATGCACGGTAGTCAGCTTCGGCCGCGCAAGTGTCGCATAAGTAACATCATCAAAGCCCGCAATTGAAATTTCCTCCGGAACCTTTATTCCCCTGTTCTGCAGAAAGTTGGATGCTTCAAGTGCATAGTAATCCGATGAAAAAAAGAGCGCTGTCTGTTTTTTGAAGAACGGAAGCATCTCCTCATATGCCTTCTCCCTCTGCTCTGGATTCCACGGGATCACAATATGGCGGCTTTCAAAGTCCTCAATTCCCGCCTCCTCCATCGCCTGACGCACACCGAGCCACCGATAGTGGTCAACACCGAGATCGCAGTCGGATAAAAAGAGAAATTTTTTATGTCCCTTTCCAATCAGGTACTGACTCATCTGGTACGCACCGCCGCGGTCATCCATCGTAATGGAGCGGACTCCAAGTTCCGGCGGGAGATACTGATCAATGGTTACCAGCGGTTTTCCGAGACGTTCCGAGAGTTCTGCAATCTCCTTTTCCTTCAGAGCCATTGCAATCATGCCGTCAAAATTCCAGCCGAGCGCCTGCTGCATAAGATCGTCCTGCTCATGGCGCGCAACCAGCATCATATAATAGCCGTGTTCCCGGATCTGATATTCCAGGTTTCCAAGCATTGCCGACACAAAGGGATCCTCAAAGGACGATGCATTTCCTTTCTTCATGAAACCAAGCGCCACACCAATAAGACCGGAGCTGTTGTTCGCCAGCATGCGCGCGCTGATACTCGGCACGTACTCCATCTCCTTTAAAATCCGGTTGATTTTCTCGACCGTTGCCTTCGAGACGCGCCCTGTCTTTCCGTGTATTACATTCGAAACCGTCGTCGGGCTGACCCCTGCGCGGTCTGCTATATCTTTGATTCTAATCATCGGTTCTCTGCCTTTCCTTTTTCTTCACAATTTTCTGAATTCTGTTATGTTTATTTTACCAAGACGGCAAAATGTTTACAACTACTTTGCATCGGCAAACACTACAAAATTATTACATTTTCTTAAACGATATGTAAGAAAATCTCCATCCCTCCTTCATTTACTTTCCGCCGGTTCCGTGGTAAGATAGGATGACAGAAAAAGTTCACCTTTTTTCTGTAAGAAAGGACCTACACATCATATGCGGCTTGCATTTACAAATTTTTCGATAAAATCTTCCACTGGCAAGAAATCCGGCCGGTTTTTTCTTGCCCTTTTTCTGGGTATTTTTCTCTTCCTCGCTCATCCCATACTCTGTCAGGCTGGTTTTGCCTCCAGTACGCCGTTTACCGGTGCCTCCTGGGAACTGGTCGGGGAATATCCGATTCTCGGCAGCAACGGCGCGGTGCAGTCCGTCTGTGCGACGGAAGATTATATCATCTGCATCGAAAATTTTAATGATCTGACGACAGAGCCGGACGTAGTCTCTGCCTACTATAAAAATGATACAGACGCAGACGGAAATCCCGTTACGCAGTATTCCCTCGCGCATCAGGTAAGGGACGCAGACTTTGCTCACGCAAACGGTATGGCATACAATCCCGTCACACATGAAATCCTCGTGAGCGGCTACAGCAGCCCGGATGCTTCCAATTACGGATGTATCTTCCGCCTCGACCCGGATACTCTCGAGCAGAAAGAGCGGATCCAGCTCTCGACAAGCTACAATATTCTCGGTATTGATTATCTTCCCTCCACCGGCGGCTATCTGATCCAGACCGATGCGGACGGCGGCTACGGCTTTAAACTCCTCGATGCCTCACTTCAGGTGGTGGATGACTGGGGCACGTATCCCTTCGATTTTTACATGGAAAACTTTCAGGATCTCTGTGTTTCCGGCGATCTCTTTTTTCTTTTTCCGCTGACGATGCATCTCGGAATCGGAAACTTTATCCAGACATACTCGCTCTCGCAGAAAACACTGCTTGCGGACGACACGGTTGATTTTGGCTTTTCCGACGATATCACCATCAATGAACCAGAGGGCCTCTGCGAGACAAATCCTGGGGAATTTATTGCGATTGTAAACGTAACAAAGGCAGATGGTGGACGGTACGTGCAGTTCTACCGCACCCGGGTGCCGTATCTGTTCACGGTTTCCACTTCCGCGGCGGAGCATGGCTCGGTGTCCGAGGGCGGGGAAGTTTCCCGCGGAGAGGAAAAAACCGTTTCCTACACGGCAGACGAAGGCTTCCGGCTCGCGAAGCTCTCGGTGGACGGCTTGTATCTGCCGGTGACGGAATATCCGGACAGCTACACATTTTCCGATATCCAGAAGGATCATACCCTTGCCGTAACGTTTGAACCGGTTCCGACGGCGACACCGACGCCGACTGCGACGCCGACCGAAACACCGGCCATAACCCAGACACCGGAACCGGCCGTTTCCAAAGCACCGGCATCATCCACGGTTTCCTTCTCATCTGTGGCTTCCCATTTCGCAGCGTTCTGGAAAGGCACTGTGCATGCCGCTTCCTGGTTCCGCCATCTTGCCTCGGCCGGTGCATCCCTTTTTGCCCGTATCCGGAAGGCAGATCCTGTTTTTCTGGCGATGCCGTTTGTCCTTCTCGTTCTGATTCTGCTCTTTGTCCTCCGCCTGCGGTATGTCCGCCGCATCCGGCGGGAGCGGTCGCGGAAAGCGCTGGAACACAGAAGAAGAACGTACGAAGAACTGGTCAGAGAATTTACGGAAGATCCGAAGGACGAAGAGGTTTCCATCGATGAGCTGCTGCTTACAATTGACGAACTGCAGAAGGAAGAACAGAAAAACACTTAAATGAAACGTATTCACCAGATCAGGAATTGATCTTCTCGGCACAAAAAAAGTATCCCGTTCCTTTTGGGGAAGCGGGATACTTTTTTATTTACACGGGCAACGAGCTAAAGTCCGTGCTTGTTTTTACTCTTCGTAATCGAGTGCCGCACGCTCCGTTGTGTACGGACGTACATAGGTGTCTGCTACTTTTACGTGCTCTGGATGTTTTGCATATACAGCTACATCCTCTGCTTTTTCCAGGGTTGTGACAAGTGCCATATCATGGGTGGAAGATGCAAGCGGTGCTTCTACAAAGTCAACCGTCAACAGTCCCGGCACTTTGCCGACCAGGCTTTTCAGGTTCTCTGCCATCGCTTTTTTCAGCTCCGGTTTCTTTGCATCCTCTACTTCCGGTTTGAATTTCCACATAACAATATGATGTACCATTGTATTTTTCTCCTTTGCTTTTGTTTTATTGCCAATTCACACAGTTTCTGTGCAAATACCAGCCTTTTGTTACGGCTCTTCGCCTGCAATCCGCAGAATATCCTCAATCTCTTCCACGGACATGTCAAGATACGCGGAAAGCTCTGCCACACTGAAATCCATGTCATCGCCGTCGGAGAGTTCCTCGATGGCGTCTTTTAAGCGGTTTACTTTATTGACTACAGTATTGTCCTTGTGTTTCTGAACTCTGTGTTCTTCCATGAAATCGCTGATCGTCTCACGCACAGCCGCATCAATCGCCTGCTCCGCCGTCTCAGCTTTTACAACGGACTCCAGCGCTACTAAAAGTCCGACATTTCCCTCCTGCACCAGATCCATCAGGAAGAAATCGCGGGTGTGCATTTCTTTTGCGGTCTCAATAACTTTCGGAAGCCAGAGCTGCACGAGCATGCTCTTTGCAAGGGAATCGCCCTCTGCCGCTTTCCGGTAAAGCTCTGCCGTTTCTTCCTCCGACGGTGTTTCTGTCTCCGGCAGTTCGTCAAGATACTGCTGTAAGGCACGCAGCTCCTCCTCGGAAAACTCCGGTTTTTTCTTTTCTTTTTCGGTCTCCTCCGGCACGACGCCCGGCTCATAATCTGCCACATCGACCTGCTCCATCGTCAGATATTCGCAGACAAAGGTGACTTTCTGCTCATCCAGTGCAAAGTCTTCAAAAAAGTCTCTGACTTCTTTCATCGTTACTTTATTTTCATGGTCTCTGGCGTATGACAGCAATTCGGAGAGCTTCTCCTGGAACTTTTTCTGTTCGTCCTGCATCTTTTTTACCCTCTCTTTCTTCCGTTTCACGATTCCATTTCTTCGTACATTTTTTTCAATTTGTCCATTGCTTTTTCTGCTTTGAAAAGCTACTATAAAAGCAAACGAAAAACCACATTCAAGTGGAAAGGAGAATCCTTATGAAACAATTTTTTCAGGATGTGAAAAACAGTTTCCTGCTTTCAGCCGCTGTCTCTATTATACTAGGTATCGTGCTGATCGTCTACCCCGTAAAAACGAGTTTGCTGATCTGTTATATCGCCGGAGCACTGCTCCTGTTTGGCGGCGTTGTTGCGTTGATCCGCTACATTGCAAGCCGCGGCGAGCCGTTTTTCTTCCGCTACGATCTGTTCGTTGCCCTGGTACTGATTCTGTTCGGCTGCTTCGTTATCTTTGAAAGTGACCTTGTAATCGCATTCATCCCGGTTGTCATCGGTATCATCCTTCTGGCAAACGGACTGCTCAGCATTCAGAAGGCGTTCAACCTCAAAAAAACAGGGCTGGAAAAATGGTGGCTTGAGTTCCTGCTGGCTCTTTTAACCAGCGTTCTCGGCATCATCATCTGTACCAATCCGTTTGATGCCGTTGCAACCACAAACATTTTCATCGGTATCTGCCTTGTCTACAGCGGCATTTCCGATCTTGTCACCACCTACTACATGGGCCGCGCAAAACGCCGGATCAAAAACGTCATCCAGACCGAGATCAACCAGCAGAAAATCCTGCACGATGACAATGTGATTGATGTGGATGAGGACGAGCTTCACTAAAAAACAGCTTCTTCCATAAAAATCTTCTTTCATACGAAAAACCGGAACCCGGCACCGCTTTCAAACAGCGGCTCCCGGGTTCCGGTTTTTCTCTGTATTTCTTTTTTTATTTATTCCTCGTGTTTGCTCAGTACTTCCATGCCTTCTCTTAACTTCAGGCGGATCTTTCCAAGCTCCAGACCATTTGCGCCGAAGTACAGCTTCAGGTAGTGGTTCGGGCCGAAGAAGAAGCCAAGGTCTCTCGTCTCTTTGATCCACTCACCTTTTGTTCCGCGGATGCTGATCATAGTTTTTACGATATTGTCGATGTACACGGTTACCGGCAGCTGTGCGAGGTCTTCCAGATCGGATTTCATCTCGATTTCGATATCGTACGTTCCCATCTTGTCAGCCAGAATCGTAACACCGCATACTTCACTGTTTCCTTTTTTCGTGTTCCATGCGGATGCGTCAATCACAACATCTCCCGTTGCCGGATCTGCCTCGTATGTTACAAGATCTGCTGCAACGAAATCGTTGTCGCCCATCTGCTCCTGTGCTTCTTTCTCTTCCTCGCTGATGCGGTCCAGGAACCGTAAGATGCTTGGAGTTCCAAGGATGAAATGCAGGACATTCATCGCATTTCTCTGCAGGTCGCCTCTTGTGATCTCGCCGTTTTCCAGTGCCTCTTTCACATCGTCCTGTCCCATATCGGAGCAGTCGGTGCATACCATGAAGACATCGTTTCCGGCAGATACCATCGGTGCATGGGTTGTTTTGGTTGCTTCATATCCCTCACGGTTTGACATTGCCCACCAGTCAGTCATAACGAAGCCGTCGTAGTTCCACTCGCCGCGCAGAATCGTGGTCAGAAGATCGTAATTTCCTGCAGTCCAGATGCCGTTGACCGGTCCGTAAGTGCTCATGATGGATCTTGCGCCGCCTTCTTTGACTGCGATTTCATATCCCTTCAGATAGATTTCACGCAGGGCACGCTCGGAAACAACGGCGTCCACATGATGTCGGTTGGACTCCTGGTTATTTGCACAGAAATGTTTGATGGTTCCGGTTACATCGGATTTTTCCATACCAAGAATCTGTACGGCACTGATCCATCCGGTCAGGTACGGATCCTCGGAGATATACTCAAAGTTACGGCCGTTCAGCGGGTTTCTGTGAATATTCATACCAGGTCCGAGCAAGGCATCGACACGGTTCTGTCTCATCTCGCGTCCTGCCATCTCGTACAGATCTTCTACCAGCGGAAGGTCAAACGTACAGCCAAGCAGGGTTCCGTTCGGCATGGAGAAGGCTCTCGTTCCGCAGTCAAAGCGGAGTCCGGACGGGCCGTCGGTACAGCAGGCTGCCGGAATACCGAATTCCTGCAGTTCCGGTGTCAGGCCGCCGAATGCTGCTGCGGTTCCCGGAGTAACCTTCGGGCTGCACATGCCCTCGCCGCGGAAGATGCAGATCAGATCTTCATCGGAAAGCTGTGCCACGAACTCTTCCATCGTTACTTTCTTATCCAGGACATCACCGAGCTTGTAGCCTTTGTCACCGGTATAGGTGATCGGCTCCATGCGGTTTTCTTTCATGCGCTCGATCGGATCTACGGTGCGCAGAGGAGCTGCCTCATATCCCGGTTTTAACGTTCCGTCTTCGCCCGGAACAGCTTTCATGCGCTCAAATGCTTCTACCGGAGCCATGGCCTCGGTCAGGATCTCAACCACTTTGAACGGCTGCTCGTATGCACCGGCAAAGGCTGCGCTTCTGACATCGCTTCCGACGTAGAACTCATAACTGCCCTCTTCGAGTACGTAGCAGGATTTGTGGCCGGTTGCACCGCTGTCATCGTAGGATGCAAAGCTCTCTTTGGTCACATCGATCGTCAGCGTCTCTTTTGCGCCTGGTGCAAGAACACCGGTCTTTGCAAAACCGACGAGTGCGCGGGATGGTTTTCCAAGAACACCCTGCGGAGCTTTTACATAAACCTGAACAACCTCTTTACCATCCGTTTTGCCGGTATTTTCAACGGTTGCCGTCACGGTTACATTGTCAACATCTTTCTCTTCTGCCTCTGCGGTCACGGCAAATGTCGTATAGGAAAGACCAAAACCGAACGGATACAATACTTTCTCTTTTGCAAAGGTCTCAAAGTAGCGGTATCCGACGTAGATATCCTCTTTGTACTCATTGCGGGTCAGATCGCCGAAGCAGCTTTGGGACGGATAGTCCTCGATATTCTCTGCAATCGTGTCGGTCAGCTTACCGCACGGATTGACTCTTCCCATCAGTACATCGGCAACACCGTTTCCGCCTTCCTGACCACCCTGCCATACATAGAGAACAGCTGCCGGATTGCACTCTTTCACCCATTTCATGTCGATAATGTTTCCGACGTTCAGCACAACGATTGTTCTTGCAAATGCTTTGCTGACTTTTTCTACCATCTCTTTTTCAGTATCGGTTAAGAGATAGCTGCCTGCCTCATTTTTGTTGTCCTGATCCTCACCTGCGGTACGGCCTACAACAACGATGGCTGCATCGGCGCCTTTTGCACTCTCCACGATCTCGTCGGTCAGCTCCATCTCTTTTTGGGACCACGGCACCTTGCCCCAGCCCTGTCCTTCGTCGTACGGATTTTTCTCGATCCATTTTTCGTATGTTCCAAGAAGATTCTCGTCGAGTGTAATGTCTTTTTCTTCTTTTAAGGCATCCAGAATACCGACAACGTATTTCGTATTGACAAGACCGCCGGAGCCAAGTCCGCTCTTATAATAGTGGAATGCAATTCTTCCGAAAACAGCCACTTTGTCTCCTTTTCGAAGCGGGAGTGCCTCATTTTCGTTTTTCAGAAGTACACAGCCTTCTGCCGCTGCCTGACGGGCCAGTGCTGCATATTTGTTGAAATCCAGTGGTGTAAATTTTCCCATTTTGTTCCCCTTTCTCCTGTATCCTTTCTGATCCGACAAGTGCCGGGACACCTGATACTTCCGGGTCCCGGCACCTGTTCTGGTCTCTTGTCTTTTATTATCTCGTATTCCTGGCTTTTTTTCCAGTTCTTTTCTTATCTTTTTTTCGTCTGATATTGACCTTTTTGTTCCTGTCTTATCCGATCAGTCCCTGGACAATTAATACCAGAAGCAGCAACGGCAGAATATAAGAAAGATAAACCCGTACCCAGTCCGGCACTTTCAGGCCCCCGCCCTTATTTGCCTCTGCCTGGTAGTTTTTGAAGCCCCAGCCCCATTTTGAAGTACAGAACAGAAGGTAAATCAGAGAGCCGACCGGCAGCAGAAGGTTGCTGACGATAAAGTCCTCAAGATCAAGAACGGTGCTTCCTGCGCCGAGCGGCTGGAATCCGGACCACACATTGTAGCCGAGTGCACACGGCAGGGATCCTAAGATCACCAGAATACAGTTGATGATGGCTGACTGTTTTCTGGAAACGCCGAAAATCTCAGAAAAACAGCACATGATATTCTCAAATACAGCGATGATGGTAGACAGCGCCGCAAAGAACAGGAACAGGAAGAAGAAGCTTCCGAAAATCCGTCCGCCCTTCATCGAGGTGAAAATGTGCGGCAGCGTCATAAAGATCAGCTTCGGGCCGCTGTCCGGCTGTACGTTGTAGGAGAAGCACGCCGGGAAAATGATGAGGCCTGCGGTAATCGCTACAAACGTATCGAGCGCTGCAATGCTGACTGCCTCGCCGAGCAGGGATTTTCCGCCGTTTAAGTAGCTGCCGAAAATCAGCATCGCGCCGATACCAAGGCTCAGCGTAAAAAATGCCTGGCTCATCGCGTTTGTGATAATGTGGAACAGTCCCACCTGTTCGATCTGCTGCATATCCGGCACCAGATAGAATTTCAGTCCCTCTTTGGCACCCGGCATCGTAAAGCTGTAAACCGCAAGGAAAATCATGATGACCATCAACACGATCATCATCACCTTTGTAACACGCTCCACGCCGTTCTGCAGACCCACCGAACAGATCAGAAAGCCTGCAATTGTAATAATCAGCATGGTAATGACAAGAATCGACGGAGATGAAAGCATCTCGTTGAATTTTCCGGTTACGGCGTCGCCTGTCAGGCCGCTGAATTTTCCGATTAAAAAGCTGTAGAAATAGTACAGCATCCAGCCTGCAACGACGGTGTAGAACATCATCAGCAGATAGTTTCCGATGAGGGCAACGTATCCGTGGATATGCCACTTCTGCCCTTTCTTTTCCAGTTCCCCATACGCGCGCACGGTACTCTTTTTGCTTCCTCTTCCGATGGCAAGCTCCATCGACAGAATCGGAACTCCCATGATGGCAAGGAACAGCAGGTAAAACAGCACGAAAATGCCGCCTCCGTTGTTTCCTACCATATACGGAAATTTCCATACATTTCCGATGCCGATGGCACATCCTGCCGAAAGCAGAAGAAAGCCAAGGCGCGATTGGAATGTTTCTCGTTCCATTTCTTTTTGTTCCTCCCTTTTTTCTTCCATACTCCCGGAATTTCTCCGCAAGTACATCTTCGTACAAAACCAAGACTTCAGACAGCACCGTTCTGCCGTTCTTTCCGGTATGCCGACGGCGAGATTCCCATATGGTGACGGAATACTTTTCCAAAATAGTTTCCACTGGAAAATCCGGTTTCTGCTGCAATCTCTTCCACACTCTTTCCGGTATTCAAGAGCAGCGTCATCGCTTTGCGAATTCTCGCTTCCTGAAGATACTGCATGGGAGAAACGCCTGTTTCCTCCCGGAAGCATCTCGTAAAATGGGCAAAGGAAACCCGGCTCTGTTCTGCCAGCTGTTCAATCCCCTGCACAGATGCGCAGTCGGTATCCATCTGCCGTATCGCTTCCCGAACAAAAAAATGTGTCTGCTTCCGCTCCGGACGCTGTACCTCCCGCAGAAGAGAACAAAAAAACTGATACAAAAACACACCGCATTCATACGGTTCCGACCGGTAACCGTTTTTCAGTTTTCGATGCATCTGCAGTGCAGTCCGAATTGGCTCGCTATCTGCATCCGCATAAAAAACATCTCCTGTTTTTTCAAACAGTCGTTCTGCCGCATAGGACACTGCACTTCCACGAAAATGAAAATACAGAAAAATCCATGGTTCTTCGGATTCCGGATGCAGATAATATCTGCTATTCTCCGGAATCTGACACAGAAATCCTCTCCCGGGACGCATTTCATACGTTTTTCCGTTTTTTTCAAACCATCCTGTTCCCGAAAGCGTATACTGCATCAGCCATCCGGAATATGTTCCGCGGTCTGTATTATGAAATGCATACGGTTCCTTCCATCTCTTTTCCACCCCGCCGTCCAGCAGCAAAAACGGAGCGTTCGGCCAGTGATCCAGATCCAGGATTCCATATACTCCGATCAGATCTTCCATCAAAAAATTACCTCTTTTATCCGGTTTGTCTTCTTGTTTTGCACTATGTCCTTTATTATACTTTTCTTATCAGAAAAAAACAAGCATTGCTTTAGAAAGGAGTTTTTTCTTATGCATCTGACAAACAAAAATACATGTGCACCAACCCCACCGATGGGCTGGAACAGCTACGATTACTATGATACAACCGTGGACGAGGCTGCGGTAAAGGCAAATGCCGACTATATGGCAAAGCACTTAAAAGCATATGGCTGGGAGTATATTGTAGTGGATATCCAGTGGTATGCAAAAAAGGCCGGTTCCATGCGCGACCGGTATCAGTATATTCCATTCTCTGAACTGGAAATGGACGAATACTCCCGTCTGCTGCCGGATCCCGAACGTTTTCCATCTTCTGCAGACGGTTCCGGCTTTAAACCACTTGCCGACTATGTACACAGTCTGGGGCTGAAATTCGGAATTCACATCATGCGCGGTATTCCGCGAATCGCTGCACATCATCACGGAAAGATCAAGAACAGTTCTCTTGGTGCTGAACACGTTGCCGATCCTACGGTCATCTGCGGCTGGAATCCGGATATGTACGGTGTACGCGATCTTCCGGAAGGACAGCTTTACTATGATTCCCTGCTGGAGCTCTACGCTTCCTGGGGTGTTGATTACATTAAATGCGATGATATCTGTAATACCAACATGCACAAAAATCCGTTTGCAGCTGCGCATGAGATCGAGATGCTCTCGAATGCCATCCAAAAATGCGGACGGCCGATCGTCCTCTCTCTGTCTCCGGGACCTGCGCTCATAGAGAAAGCATGGTTCTATGAAAAGCACGCGAATCTCTGGCGCATCACCGATGATTTCTGGGACAACTGGGCACAGTTAAAGGATATGTTCCAGCGTTGCGAGCTCTGGCAGAGCCACGTCTCTGCCGGCTGTTATCCGGACTGTGATATGCTGCCGCTTGGCGAACTCGGAAAAGGTTTTGCTACAGAACATCATACGTATTTTACCCCGGATGAGCAGAAAACGATGATGACACTCTGGTGTCTCTTCGGCTCTCCACTGATGCTCGGTGCCGAAATGACGCTTCTCGATGACGATACACTGGCACTTCTTACGAACACGGATATTCTCGCGATGCTGCCTCCGTCCGTTCGTCCGCATCAGATCACGCGTACAGACAATGAAGCTGTGTGGTATGCAAAGGATGACACAACCGGAACAACCTACGTTGCACTTTTTAATCTTTCGGATGCACCGCAGACGGTTTCTTCCACACTTGCCGATGCAGACTGCCCACTGGAGTCTGTTGCGGCGAAAGAACTCTGGAGCGGTAAAGCACTTTCTTTAAACGGCGGTTTTTCTGCTTCTCTTGCTCCGCACGCCTGCAGCGTATGCCGTTTTGAAACACGATAAAACGATCATTTCTTAAAACAAGCAGCAAATCATGTCCTGCCCGGGACCAAAACAATGGTTTTTCCTCCGGGCAGGGCATTTTTATGCTCTATTCATACCGCGCAATCTCTTTCCGCAGCCGTTTCATAATCCGTTTTTCCAGCCGCGAAATATACGACTGTGAAATTCCAAGAAGATCCGCGACTTCTTTCTGCGTTTTCTCCCGCCCCTCCGGCATATTGATGCCGAACCGGAGCTTCACAATCACCTGCTCCCGCTCAGAGAGCTTGCTGATTGCGCTTCCCAGCACGCGATGTTCCGCCTCCTGCTCGAGCCCCTGATAGATCACATCCTCCTCCGTTCCGAGGATATCGGACAAGAGCAGTTCATTTCCATCCCAGTCCACATTGAGCGGCTCATCAATCGAAACTTCCATGCGCGTCTTGTTGTTTCTCCGCAGATACATCAGAATCTCGTTCTCGATGCACCGGGACGCGTACGTGGCAAGCTTGATCTTTTTTTCCGGATTGAACGTGTTAATTGCCTTGATGAGGCCGATGGTTCCAATCGAAATCAGATCCTCCACACCAACTCCTGTATTATCAAATTTCTGTGCAATGTAGACGACGAGACGCAGGTTGTGTTCGATCAGCTCGCTCCTTGCCGTCTCGTTTTCCGGATCGGAAAGCCCCGCAATCGCATCGGCCTCCTCCTGTCCTTCCAAAGGCGCCGGGAGAACATCTGTGCCCCCGATATAAAAAATTTCCCCTGTCTGACGAAATACAGCCGGCACGGACCGCGGCAGCATACGAAGCCGGAATCCGTTTGGCAGTGCAGCCTGCAGCATACTTCATTCCTCCTGTCCTTCCATGAGATCTGGATGCAAAATTATTTCATAGCCCCTGGGAGATGAACTATTTTCTCCGCCAAGCGCAATCAGCGGTCCGCTTATGTGCCTGGCTGTATGTTCTGTCACAAGAATCATTTCCGAGATCCGGATCACCGGCAGAAAGCCCCGGCCTTCCAGTCCGCGAAACGGTATGTAACGGGGCTGCAGCGCAAGAAGCCGTTCCGGCTCCGGCACCGTCTCGTGCCTTGCAAGCGCCGCAATCCCTGTCCGCATTTCGTCCGGGAACAATTCGAGTATCACAGTGTACGGTACGACCGAGACCGGCTTTTTGGTTGTGGCATCCCGCAAAGTATTGCCCGTGTCGTACAGTCCTTTTACTTTTTTCCATTTCCCATTCTGCACAAGCTGTACCGTAACCTGCCTGGCGTGTTCCAGGAGCATCTCCTTTCGGATCTTCAGCAGGAGGAGTGTTCCCGCATATGCGGCACTCCCGGAAAGAAGAAAAAGAAAAATTCCCCTTCCCGGCATCAGCTCCCGGAACAGGCGGTATGCACTGCCGATCAGAAAACCGGACAGTATATAGCCTGCCATTCCCACCACAAGATCCCGTACTGTCGTGATTCTGCAGCCAGATTTCACCATCCCTGTTGTAATTCCGATTCCGACCAGGGCGAGCAGCGCACCCGGCAGATACCGTGCAAACACGGCATACAGCACCGCATAACCGGCGCCGAGCGCGGCTGCCGCAAAACTCCTTTTTCGCGTGGCAGATCGTTTCAGAAGAAAGGAGGAAAGACGCAGAATAGTATAATTCAGCAGAAGATTCTCTGCAAAGAGAAGATCCAGAAAGATCTCATAGTGCAAAAAAACACCCCCTGCGCCTTTTGCATGGTCTGAATTTCTAACAGACCCTATTATAGACGGAAGGGGGTGAATTTTTTGTCGTTTTCGGAAGAATGACCTTCTTTTTTGATCAACAAACTTCGACACGCCGCAACATTTTCGGTCTGCGGCGTGTCGAGGTAAATTCGTTATTTGCTTATTATTCTTTGCTTATCTGCGGTTTCTTAAGAAATCCGGGATCTGGATGTCCTTTTTCGGAACATTGCTTGTCATGGTCTGCTGAGCCTGTACCTGCGGCTGCACCTGAACCTGTGGCTGCGGCTGTACCGGAGCGGAAGCTTTCGGAGCAGTGTGTACCGGAGCGGCTGCCTGTGCAGAGAAGCTGCTGCTGGAAAATGCGCTCTTTCTTGCATCTGCAGGCTCTTTGCGGGATACACTTGCCTGTTTCGCCGTTGCATCGTTGAGACCTGTTGCGATAACGGTGATCTTCGCTGTATCGGTAACAGAATCATCATACATAGCACCGAAGATGATGTTTGCATCCTCTCCAGCCAGATTCTGTACGTAACTTGCAGCATCGTTTGCATCCATAAGGGAGATATCTCCGGAAATGTTGATGATAACGTGGCTTGCACCCTCGATGGTGGTCTCAAGCAGCGGACTGGAAACAGCCTGCTGTACAGCCTCGAGCGCTTTGTCGTCGCCCTTTGCCTCGCCGATACCGATGTGGGCGATACCCTTGTCGGTCATAACGGTCTGAACATCTGCGAAGTCGAGGTTGATGAGTGCCGGCAGGTTGATCAGGTCTGTGATGCCCTGTACGGCCTGCTGCAGAACCTCGTCTGCTTTCTTTAATGCCTCCGGCATGGTTGTCCGGCGGTCTACGATTTCAAGAAGTTTGTCGTTCGGGATCACGATCAGGGTATCTACGTTTTCCTCGAGTTTTTCGATTCCCATCAGCGCATTGCTCATACGGGTTCTTGCCTCGAATTTGAACGGTTTTGTTACAACGCCGACAGTCAGAATGCCCATTTCTTTTGCAACGCCTGCTACAACCGGTGCTGCACCTGTTCCGGTTCCGCCGCCCATACCGCAGGTGACGAATACCATATCAGCGCCTTCCATGATCTGTTTGAGCTCTTCGATGCTCTCCTCGGCTGCTTTCTCTCCAACCTCAGGTTTTGCTCCTGCGCCCAGTCCCTTGGTCAGCTTCTCGCCGATCTGGAGAATGGTAGGTGCCTTACAGAGAGTCAGCGCCTGTTTATCGGTGTTGATTCCAACGAATTCAACGCCGCCGATGGATTCCTCCACCATTCTATTTACAGCATTATTTCCTGCACCACCTACACCGATTACGATAATCTTTGCAGATGATTCTGCCTCATTTGTCATGATCTCTAACAATTTCAACTTCCTCCTTTTGATTATGAACTGCTGTCTATCTCAAAATAATCTGATATTCTGATGGTCATACATAAAGATATAATATAATTTCTTCGGAAAATAATCAACTGTTTTTTTCGTATTTCATAAAAAATTCAGGATTATTGCGTTTTTTTTGACGGCTTTCCTTTCCTCTTATACATCTTTCGAGAAGACAAAGCTGCTGTCGCCGTCCTTGTAATCCTCCATATGGAGTTCTCCGGAAAGACCGGAAAGGCTCGGCAGGATTGCTGCTACGCGCGTCATCTTTTCTTCTAACGCCGTATCGGTTCCAAGCAGAATCCGCACGGTATCATAGTAATGCAGAATAATTTCGCTGTTCTCATTAAATTCCACACTGTCCGGCGTGATATTGTATTTCTCCGTCATTCTCGTAAGTGCGAGCATGGTGCGGAAAACTGCCGGTTTTTCAACCGGGAGCTGCTCGTTCACGGTCACATAGTCAAACGTAAGTCCTGTTACAAGCGGAACATCGGAAAGGGTCGGCTGAAAGTCTGTCGTTGTCACACGTGCACTTTTAATCGTATCCGCCGAGAGCGCACCGTCGGATGTACTGCTTTCGGATGCTGTGCCATCGGATGATACGCTTTCGGATGCAAGCGGCTCACTCGTAAGGGATCCATCCGCACTCGTTCCATCGGAGGCGGTTCCGTCGGAAGACTCACCCTCCGCAGGTGTTTCCTGCTCCTCGTCCACGCACTCCAGCACGATGCCGTTCTTGTCAAAATAGACCTTCTGGCCTTCGTACTCGACATAACCGACCACTTTTTTCTCATTTACCTGGATGCAGATGGTGTCATAGCTTACAAACGTAAACTCCACGGAGTTCATAAAAGGAATATCGCTCATATCAACCTTCGAATGAAACGTCGTAAGAAGCACCGTGTTTTTCATCCACTTGTCGTCCGCGACCATCTCTTTGATTTCATCTTTTGTATACCGGGTGTTCCCCGCCACCTGGATATTGCGGATTTTGAACACATTAAAAAACAAGGCACCTGCAAGGCCGACGCCAAGCACCACCCCGGTCAGAATCCGTATTTTTCTGTTTTTCTTCTTTTTTCTGTTTTTTTTCTGTCTCATATTTCTTTTTCTACGATAATCTTGGCTCCGAGTTCCCGGAGCGTTTCTGGAAACCGTTCATACCCCCGCTCAATCAGTTCTGTCTGCCGGATTGTGGAAAATCCTTCTGCGGCAAGCGCCGCCGATACGAGTGCCGCGCCGCCCCGAAGATCCTGGGAAACAACTTCTGCACCGTGCAGACGGCTTTTTTCGGCCGTCAGCCATTTTCCGCAGATCTGCAGCGTACCGCCCATTTTCTGCAGCTCCTCTGCCGTCCGGAGGCGGTCCTCAAATACATTTTCACAGATACAGCTCTTTCCTTCCAGCGTCATCGCTGCCGCCAGATACAGCGACTGCAGATCCGTCGGAAAACCGGGATATTCCTCTGTCTCCACGTACGGAACAGCATGCTGCACGTTTTTGCTGTCTGCTACCAGTGTACCACTCTTCCTTGTATATTGTCCACCTATTTTCTGATAGAGGGACAGAACCGCCCCCATTTCGTCCAGCGGCGCGCCGGAAAGCGTCAGGTGCCCCCGCGTCGCCGCGCCCATCAGCAGATACGTCCCTGCCGCGATCCGGTCCCCCGGAACACGATACCGGCAGCCGGACAGCAGTCTCTTTCCCTGCCTTCCGTAAACGGTAATCTGCTCCGTCCCCTCGCCGGTAATCTCCGCTCCCATGGCCTTAAGAAACCGGCAGAGATGAACCACTTCCGGCTCCCGCGCACAGTGCTCCAGCCTTGTTGCACCTTCCGCTCCGACAGCAAAAAGAACCGCATTTTCCGTCGCCCCGACGCTCTTTTTCGGAAAGCAGAGCACGGCTCCTTTCGGATGATCTGCCTTTGCCCGAATGGTGCCGTCCTCCTCGAAGACCTCGGCTCCCAGAAGCTCCATTGCCCTCTGATGCAGGTCCGTCGGCCGCTTTCCGATCCGGCAGCCGCCGGCCCCTGCAAGGTATGCCTCCCCTGTCCTTGCAAGAAGACTTCCCAGAAACAAAAGAGAGGCGCGCAGTCTCTTCGAAAGCGCTCCCTCCACACGGCTTTTTTCGATCTTTTCACAGTTCAGGTGGAGCGCATTCCTCTCCCACCAGACTGTTCCGCCAAGGCTTCTTACAATCTCCGCCATATCCTCCACATCGGAAATCTTCGGGCAACCTTCCAGCACGACCTCCTCTTTTGTCAGAACCGCCGCCGCGATCATGGGAAGAACGGCATTTTTGGAACCCTGGACTGTTACCGTTCCGCAAAGCCGCCTTCCGCCGAGAATCTGATATACTCCCACCTGTTCTCTCCCATCCGGCCTCTCTTTTTACGGTATGCATTACACTCCCGTTTTGTTCCCGTTCTGCAGCGCTTTTCCGCCTTTTTAATCGGTGTCCCTCGAGACCGACAGGGCAAGCCCCATCTCGCCGAGCAGAAACAGCACGGAGGTGCCGCCGTAACTGATAAAAGGCAGCGTAATGCCGGTATTCGGAATCGTATTTGTCACAACCGCGATGTTCAGGATCACCTGAAGCGCAATATGCCCCATAATTCCGCCCGCAATCAGTGCTCCGCCAAGATCCCGCGCATGGATCGAAATGACCATCAAGCGCCAGATCAGCACCGCAAACACGGCGATCACCAGGCAGGCGCCGAACAGTCCGCCCTCCTCACAGATAATCGAAAAGATCATATCATTCTGCGCTTCCGGCACAAAGCCAAGCTTCTGCAGGCCTTTTCCAAGCCCGCAGCCAAAGATTCTCCCGCTGCCGATCGCATAGAGTCCCTGAATGGTCTGGAACCCCTTCTCGTACGCCTCCGGGTTGCGCCAGATGGCAAGGCGTTCAAGGCGGTAGCTCTCCATCATCAGAAAAACGGCAATAAACCCGATGCCGGCGCCTCCGATTCCGAGAAACGGCAGATAGCCCGGATGTGAAATAAAGATCAGAAACGCACAGATTCCGAGCAAAATAATCGCCGTACTTAAGTTATTGCTTCCGACAAGCGCTGCAATCGGCAGGGTGCACAGCACCGCCTTTGTCATAAACCAGAGACTGTCGGACCGGCCTTTCGTGTGCTCCATCACCCAGGGCAGGAAGAGAATCACCGCCATCTTGGCAAATTCCGAGGGCTGGAACGATAAGGGGCCAAGCTTTAACCACCGCTTCGAGCCGTTGTACTCACTTCCGAAAAAGAGCACCGCCGTCGAGAGCGCAAGGGAAGCCGCATAAAACCACGGTGCCAGTGCAAACAGCCGCCGGTAATCTATTTTTGCAACCGCATACATACCGATCACACCGAGCGCACTTGCAAAGAGCTGCTTCTTGAAATAATAAGCCGGGTCATGGAATCTGACCCGGCCGTTATACGCGCTGGCGCTGTACAGAATCACAAGGCCAAGGCCAAGCAGAATCCATACCGTCACCAGCAGCGTCCCATCTATTTTTTTCTCTTTTTCCTTCCGCATCCGCGCCACACCCGCCGTTCGCTCTTTTTCAGCTTATGCGGGATAGTTTCCTGATATGACGTTTTTAGTTACAGTTCTTACGCAGTAAAACAGCAAGTGTTTTACTGCTGAATGAACAGTAACCATTTTTACAGTGCTCTTACGTACTCCTTAAACAGCTCACCGCGCTGCTCATAGCTCTTAAACTGATCCCAGCTTGCGCAGGCCGGGGAAAGAAGAACCGCATCCCCTGCATTTGCCTTGTCGTGGCAGATCTGTACGGCTTCTTTTAAGTTGTCTGCCATGATAATGTCGTTGAATCCGACGCTTCTTGCCGCTTTTGCGATCTTCTCTTTCGTATCTCCGATCAGAACCAGGAAGCGTACCTTTCCATCGAATGCCTGAATCCACTCTTCGTAGGTGGACTGCTTGTCGTAGCCGCCGCCGATCAGCAGAGTCGGGCGGTTCATCGCCTGGATGCCTTTGATGGCCGCATCCGGATTCGTTCCCTTGGAATCGTTGTAATATGCCACGCCGTCCTTCTCGCAGACATACTCGATGCGGTGCTCTACCCCTGCAAACTCCTGAATGACTTTGCGGACAGTTTCCATCGGCACGCCTGCATGAAGTGCCATCGCAGAAGCAACCATGACGTTTTCAAAATTATGTAGGCCGAGCAGTTTTAAGTCGTCGGTTCTGGTCAGAAGCTCCGTCTCGCCGTTCTTTGCAATGCGGATTTCACCGTCCTGATAATAGATGCCGTCCTTTAACGCACGCAGACTCGAGAAGTACATCACCTGTACTTTCTTCTCTGCCATCAGTTTTTCGCCGAACGGGCGCAGGATTTCGTCCTCATAATTCAGCACACAGAGATCATCCATCGTCTGATTTTCGGTGATACACTCTTTCACGCGGATATACTCTTCCATCGTGTGATGGCGGTTCAGATGATCCTCGGTAATGTTTGTGATCGCACTTGCCGCCGGATGGAACTCTTTGATGGTTTCCAGCTGGAAGCTGCTGATCTCGGCAACCGTTACGGTATCATCTGTCGTGTCGAGTGCTGCGGATGTGTACGGGGTTCCGATGTTTCCGACCACTTTTACTTCCGGCTGATATGCTTTCATGATCTCGCCGAGCAGCGATGTTGTGGTGGTCTTTCCGTTAGTACCGGTAATCGCAAGCACTTTTCCGCGGCTTACCTGATACGCCAGCTCCACTTCACCGATGACCGGGATCTCTTTTTCTTTCATTTTAAGGACAACCGGCAGATCCGTCGGAACGCCCGGGCTTAAAACGACAAGATCAAGGCTGTTGAGCATCTCCTCCGGGAGCTCGCCTAAGACAACTTCCACGCTGTCACGGCTCTCTAATTTTTTTAAGATTTCTTCTTTTTCGAGTTTGTCATTTCCATCGTAAAGAACGACAGAAGCACCTTTCTTGTGCAGCAGATCCTCCGCTGCAATTCCACTCTTTCCGGTTCCGAAAACCAGTACTTTTTTTCCTGCGAAAATCATGTTTGATTACCTCCATATTTTAAAGCCCCATCAATGCGATCAGGCATAATATCGCTGTGATTGTAGCAAACACCGTCACAATCTGTGTCTCCGACCAGCCCATCAGCTCGAAATGGTGATGGATCGGCGTCATCTTAAAGATCCGTTTTCCCTTCGTCAGTTTAAAGAATGACACCTGCAGGATCACAGAGAGAATCTCCATCATATAAATGAATCCCACAAGCGGCAGAAATAAGGGGAGACGTAAGAAACACGCCATTCCCGAGACGAAACCGCCGAGTGCCAGACTTCCGGTATCGCCCATAAAGACGCGGGCAGGAAATACATTGAATACCAGAAACCCCAGCAGACTCCCGATAACCGCAAGCGCGGACGGGGAAACACCGTTTCCGAGGCCGATCGATGCCACGGAAAAGAAAACAGCATTTAAAATCGTCACACTCGCCGCCAGCCCGTCAAGGCCGTCGGTAAAGTTGACACCGTTGACCGTTCCAAGAATCACAAAGGCGAGAAACGGAATCGTAAAAATCCCTGCGTCCAGCTCTTTGCCTGGAAGGAACGGAATGCGCATCCGGAGGGAAATTCCGGAAAAACGCGCCAAATACCACAGAAAGACTGCTGTAATCACTGCCTGCAGTGCCATTTTCTGCTTCGGGTACAGCCCGTCGCTGCGGTGCAGCACGACTTTCAGATAGTCATCGAGAAAGCCGATCAGGCCAAAACCAAGCGTCAGAAACAGCACCGGAACCACTTCCGCTCCCTCTTTCCGGAAAAGGAGGGAAACTGCGGTAAACGCCGCCAGAAACATCACGCCGCCCATCGTCGGGGTTCCCGCTTTTTTCTGGTGGCTCGGCACACCCTCTTCCCGCTCCTTCTGCCCCGCTTTGACTTTTCGCAGAAACGGGATCAGAACCGGCCCCAGCGCCAGGCTGATGCCAAAGGAAAGAAGAACCGGCAGGATCATTTCTCTTTTCATAGACGCACCTCTTCCTTTTTGTACGGATTGTGTACGGAACAGGCATGTCAAAATATTTTCTCCAGCCTATTCAGTATATAGCTTTTTGTTCTGTTTCGCAACCTTCTTTTATAATCCAAGTTACGGTTCGCTCAGCAGTGAAACACTTGCTGTTTCGCTGCGTAAGAAAGTGATTCAAGTGTGAGCAGCCCTCCTTTTGCGAAGCAAAACTTTAAATGAGGGCTGCGAAGGACACAATTCTCAGGTTTCCTAAGAATTGTGTCCAATACCGAGATACGGAAGTACATTGGAAAAGATATCGCGGATCACCGGCGCGCAGATCGTTCCGCCGTAGTAGACGCCCTGCGGATTGCGGATAATGCAAAGCCCCAGCACCGTCGGATGCTCCGCCGGGGTGAAGCCGAGGAATGAGGAAATATAGCGGTTGGCGCTCCGCGGAAGTGTCTGCGAGGTTGCCGTCTTTCCGCCGATGGAATATCCCTCGAGGTACGCATTCTTTCCAGACCCTTCTGAAACGACGCTTTCCAGAATTTCGCGCACCGTCCTGGAAGTTTCTTCCGAAAGAACCCCTTCTTTTTCCGGAAATTTCAGATGCTTTACGACATTTCCTTCTTCATCAAGCACATCCGTTGCGACATGCGGCGTCACCATTTTTCCACCGTTGACGAGCGCAGAGACCGTCGCCGCCAGGCGGATCGGCGTGATCTGGAAAGACTGGCCGAATGCCATCGTCGCAAGCTCAACCTCTCCGATGTTTTCCTCCTTGTGCATAATCGTCGATGCCTCGCCCGGCAGATCGATCTCCGTCTTTTCCATCAGACCGAAATTCCGGAAGTAATCACAGAACTTTTCCACACCGAGCCGCAGCCCCACTTCAATGAACACCGGGTTGCACGAGTTCTGCGCGCCCTGCACGAAGTTTTCGGCTCCGTGTCCCGTCCGCTTGTGGCAGTGGATCCGGCGGTCCTCCACGATTTTGTAGCCGGGACAGAAAAACGAATCGTTCGGCGACACAACGCCCTCCGAAAGTCCCGCCGACATCGTGATGATCTTAAAGGTAGATCCCGGCTCGTACGTATCGTTGATGCAGGCATTCCGCCACATCTGGTTCAGCAGATCCTGAATTTCTTTTTCCGAAAGTCCCGTTGTATCCTGCTGCAGCATGAACGGATCGTTGAGGTCGAACTCCGGCACATTGACACAGGCATAGATTTCTCCGTTCTGCGGATTCATAAGAAGAATCGAGACGCTGTCCGCCTGTTTTTCTGCCATCGCCTTTTCCGCTGCCTGCTGACAGTACGCCTGGATATTGACATCCAGACTGACCTTTAAGTCCCTTCCCGCCACCGGCTCCTGGCGGCTCTCCCCGATGCCGTTCTGCTCAATCCCGCGCGCATCCGTTGTCGTCAGGATTTTTCCGTTGATTCCTTTTAAAATTTCCTCATATTCCACCTCCAGTCCGATGATGCCCTGATTATCGCCTCCGGTGAAGCCGATAACGCGCGACGCCAGCTTCCCTTTGGGGTAATACCGCTTGAAATCCTCATCCACTTTTACCCCCGCGTATCCGTACGACCGGATGGTATCACCCGTCTTCTTGTCCACATTCGTCTTGACACGCTCGATTGAAGACCGCTTCTCCACGCGTTTCCGCGCCGTCTCCTCCGAAATTCCAAGCTCTTTTACCAGCATCGCAATCACCGCCTCCGGCTCCTCGATCTGGCTGTGGATCACGGAAATCGTACAGACCGTGCGGTTTGCCGCGAGAACTTCCCCGTTTGCATCAAGAATCCGGCCGCGCGCCGCCTTGATCCCGCGCTCCCGCTCGTGCAGATCATCCGCCTTCTCGGAATAATAGACGGACCGGAACACACACAGATACACCAGCCGCCCGGCAAGTCCGACCATCATTCCCATGCAGAGTACCCACAGAAGAACCGTCTTTTTCCGGTGATACGTTTTGTTTTTACGCATAGAATACCCCATAGCCGAATCCATTATGATAACACTATATGGAAACTGCTATGGGGTTATGTCTTTTGTTTTTTATGTTTTTTTACTCTTCATTGATGAGATCCAGCTCGGCATTTGTCAGACCGCCGTTCTCGATATTGCTGTTTTCAGCACTGTTTTCCGTATCGTCTTCCTGTACCGGTGCCGCTACGTTTGGATCATCCGTTCCGGTCTCGGAGCCTTCGCCCGTCACACCGTCCGTATCATCCGGGAATACGTTCAAATACGGCAGCAGTTCTGTGTAGATCTCTTTTACGATCTCCTGTGCCAGCACACTGTTCGCCTGATTTTCTACATCCGGCTCGTCCACAATCGCGTAAACAACAGCTTTCGGGTTTTCTACCGGTGCAAATCCGATAAAGGAAACAAGATATTTTCCATTGCCTCGCGGATACTTCTGTGCGGTACCTGTTTTTCCTCCCATCGTGTAACCGGCAGCCTTTGCACTCTGGCCGCTTCCATCGGTCACGACTCCCTGGAGGAAACTTCTCATTTTATCGCTGATTTCCGCGGAAACCGTCTGACGCACCAGATTCGGCTCATTGCTCTCAACAACGGCTCCTGTGCTGTCCGTGATCGTCTTCATCACATGCGGCTGGTAATAATTGCCTCCGTTGATCAGGGAGGAAAACGCAGCTGCCTGCTGTACCATCGTCACGGTGTAGCCCTGTCCGAATGTACTCGTTGCAAGCTCGGTCGGTCCCATGGTATCCTCCGTGTGAACCAGGCCGTACGCCTCACCCGGCAGGTCAATTCCCGTCAGACTGCCGAAACCGAAAATATCCTGATAGCGGAGAAATTCCGCTGCTCCCATCTTCTGTCCGATCTGCATCATACCAGCGTTGCAGGAGTTTTTCAGTACATCGGCCGGTGTCTGTACGCCATGTGTTCCCGGATAAGCTCCGCAGCGGATCATCTGCCCTGCAATCGTCTCAAACCCCTCACAGTCAAACAGGGTATCATCATCGATTACATCGAGGGAATATGCCGCCGCCACGTTCATCGGTTTTGCCGTGGAACCTGGCTCGTATGCATCGGAAATACAGTAGTTTTTCCAGATGGCACTCAAAGCCTCCATTGTCTCGTTATCGTTCATCGCATCAATTTCTTCCTGCGAATAGAACGGTGTCAGATCTCTTGGATTGTTCAGGTCATACCAGTCGGAAGAATCCATACCAAGAATCTCTCCATTGTTCGGATCCATCACGACAACGCCGATATTCTTTGCTGCTTTTGTCTGACGGTTCGTCCCAGTGTCCGATTCGTCCGCGCCGTTCTGGACATGAATCCGCTCATTGTAATTCTCGATCGCCGTGCGGATGATCTTCTGAATATTTACATCAATCGTCGTAACCACGTTTTTGCCCGGCTGCGCCTCGATGATCGTCTGTTCCATATCCGCATCTTCGTTGTAATAGCCGAACTGGCGGCCATTCACGCCATTTAAGATACTGGAATAATACCCTTCGATTCCCCAGTCTGCCGTGTCTCCTGAATACGTAAAGCCGATCAGATCGCAGGCAAGTGAATTTAACGGATACGTTCTGTGGTAGGATTCCTCAAACCAGACGCCGCGGATGTTGGCACGGTATGCTTTTTCCGCCTGCTCGTTCTCATCGAGCTCCTTGTTCTTTTTGTCCGCGTACTCGTCCACATAGGTCTCAAACGCTTTTTTCGCGTCCATCGAGACCTCTCTGGCGAGAACCTGGTACTGGCTTTCTTTTGTCGTTTCGCCGGTCAGACGATCCCGGATATCCGTCTCATCGAGTCCGAAGTATTCGACCAGTGCTGCTACGGTCGGATCGACGTACGGATGGGTATCGTTCTTTTCTTCATCTTTTACCGTCGTATTGGCAAGTTTACAGTCGAGAATAACGTTGTAAACCTTCTCACTCGTTGCCAGAATCGTTCCGTTCCGGTCGGTGATACTTCCTCGCTGGAATGGAATTGTCCTGCTGTCGTAGGACTGCTGCGTCTGGCTTAAAACCTGTCTTTCGTATTTTTCTCCCTTTGTGGCATTCACATACGTAATGTCAATCGCTAAAGCAACAAAAACCAGCATCACTCCCAAAAAGAGTGCTACCAGTTTTCTACTCATACGCCCACTTGTCTTCCGTCTCCGGAATGCCCCGCTTCGTTTTTTATTCTGTTTCTGTTTACTCACGTTTTCACCTATTTCGCATCCGGAACATCCTGATACTGTCTCACATAGCTGTTTTCTGAATCATTGAAATAAATTACCTGGGACTCATCTGCATATTTCATGCCGAGCCGGTTCTGTGCTGCTTCTTTGACTGCCTCAAGATCTTCGGAGGCAACCGTTGTATTGTAATAGGCGTCATTGTCCGCCTTCAGATCGCTCAATTCTTTTTCTTTGCTGGTAATGTCTTCCGCCTGCGTGGTAACCACGGTCTGCAACTTGACATACGCAACACACGCCGCGATACACAGTGTGCAGACAATGGCAAGAAAAACAGCGTAGCCCGCGCTGATCTGTGTCGCCCGTGCCCGGTTTCTTCTTGTCTGGCTGCTCACACCCGATTTCAGAGGCCGTGCTTCTTTTGGTACTTCCTGCGGCTGTGCTGCAAGACGCCGTACCGCACTTCCGTCCTCAAACGTATCTGGCGTATAACGTTTCGTTCTATCTGTCGAATTTACCCTTCCATCTGCCCGTCTGGCCATAACTTCTCTGTCTCCTTCGTGCCGAGCCATCACACTTTTCGTTCAAAGACGCGCAGTTTTGCGCTCTTGGAACGGGGATTTGTTTCCATTTCCTCTTCTCCCGGCAAGATCGGTTTCCGAGTTACTACGGTTCCCTTGGACTTCTTTCCGCATACGCAGACCGGAAATTCCGGCGGACACGTACATGGATGCTCGTTTTTTCTGAAAATGTTTTTTACGATACGGTCTTCCAGAGAATGAAAGGTGATGACACAAAGTCTTCCACCGTCATTTAAGAGATCAATCATGCCGTCCAGTGACTCCGACAGAACGGTAAGTTCCTGGTTCACTTCGATACGGATTGCCTGAAAGGTTCTCTTGGCCGGATGGCCGCCCGTCGCCCTTATTTTTGCCGGAATCGAGCGCTTGATGATTTCGATTAACTCCCCAGTTGTTCGAATCGGCGCCTGCTGCCGGCTTACGCATATATTGTGTGCAATTTTTCTTGCAAAACGCTCTTCTCCATATTCATGGAGAATACGCGAAAGATTCTCTTCACTGTAATCGTTCACGACTTCGTACGCGGAAAGAGCATTTCTCTGATCCATCCGCATATCCAGCGGAACATCCTCACGGTATGTGAATCCACGCTCTGCATTATCCAGCTGATAGGATGAAACTCCAAGATCCAGCAGGATTCCGTCTACCCCGGTGACTCCGATTTCGGCAAGACGCGGAACCATATCGCAATAATTGCTGCGGATAATCGTGACCTGGTTCTGAAATGGTTCCAGGCGTTTACCCGCAGCAGCTATCGCAGCTTCGTCCTGATCTATGCCTATTAATCTCCCCGTGGCAGATAAGCGCTCACATATATGACTGGAATGTCCAGCGCCTCCCAACGTCCCGTCCACGTAGATTCCGTCCGGTTTTATCTTAAGGTTTTCAATGGTTTCCTTCAGTAATACTGATGTATGCGAAAATTCCATGGTCATCTCCTGTATCCCAACGAAACAGATCAGATCACAATGCCCATCTCTTCCATTGATTCGGCGATGGCATCCATATCATCATAATTGCTGTTTTCGTTCCATTTTTCCTTGCTCCAGATTTCAATCCGGTTGATATTTCCGGTAAGGACTACATCTTTTTCCAGACCAGCAAATTCCCGCAGCGTTGCCGGTACGAGAATCCTCCCCTGCTTGTCCAGTTCACATGACGTAGCACCTGCTACAAAGAAACGGGAAAAAGTTCTGGCGTTTTTGTTTGTAAGTGGTAAGGCTCTCAGCTTCTCTTCAAAGGCAGCCCATTCGTCGTTTGGGTAAATGGAAAGGCATCCGTCCAATCCCTTCGTCAGTACAAACTCTTCTCCCAGCTGTTCTCTGAACTTGGACGGTATGATCAATCTTCCCTTCGCGTCAATCGTATGACTGTACTCTCCCATGAACATAATGAAAACCCTCTTATCACCTGAAATGGCGGTCTCCCCACGCACCACTTCATGTATCGCGCCGCAGCCAGACTGCCACATCCGCTCCACAACGCACCACTTTTCACCACTTTCTACCACTTATATTTTTATTCTATATCAACTCAGGGAAAATAGCAAGGTCTTTTTTCTATTTCATTTTTAAGATTTTCCCCAAAATGCAACATTTTTATGCGCATTTTCCGCCTTTTTTATACCAATTTTGTATCAAAAAAGAGAAAACCTTTTTTGCCGGTTTTCCCCTTTTCTGTATTTTTATTCTGTTTTTTTCACTGGTTTTATCCTTAAGAATGGGCTGTCTCCCCACCGGATGATAATTTTTTTCGTTTCCATACCACCAGGATGGTACATCCCACCACAAGGCACCCCGAAAGGAGCTGGGAAACCGGAAGTCCCACCACCGGAAGCAGAAGCTGGTCGGTGCGGAGTCCCTCGATCCAGATTCTTCCAAGGCCATATCCTATCAGATACATCAGGAACACTTCGCCGTTAAATTTTTTTCTTTTCCGAAACCAGAAAAGAAAAAGCAGGACACCCACATTCCATAAACTTTCATATAAAAAGGTGGGATGCACCTGAATATACTCGACGCCGTTTACCGTCACCACATGATCCCACATTTTCTGTGTGATTTCATTGGCACGGACCGCGGAAACCGGAAGCTGCATCGCAAACAGGTTGTTAGTGTAGTCACCGAATGCCTCACGGTTAAAGAAGTTTCCCCACCGTCCCATAATCTGACCGAACACGATGCTCATGCTCGCGGTATCCATCAGAAGGCTGAAGTTCTGTTTCTTCTTTCTGCTGTAAATCACCACCGCAATGCAGGCACCGATGATGCCGCCGTAGATGGCAAGTCCGCCCTGGCGGATGTTGAAAATACTCAAAAGATCATCCTTATAATAGTCCCAGGCAAATATAACGTAGTAAATCCGTGCCCCGAGAATACCGGCTGCGATGCCGATCATCGCAAGATCGAGGTACTGCTCCGGGTTCTGCCCCGTCCGCTTTGCCTCTCTTTGGGCAATCCAGATCGCAATCATCATACCGGTTACGATCACGATGCCGTAATAGGCGATGGAAAATCCGAAAATACTGATGCTTTTTCCCACATGGTCGAGATAGATCCCGAGATTGGGAAAATTAATTTCCATATCCATAACTTATATTCTCTCTTATTATTACTTATCAAACGTTGAAACGGAACAGGATGACATCGCCGTCGCGGACAATGTAATCTTTTCCTTCCATACGCACAAGGCCTTTCTCTCTTGCTCCTGCGTAGGAACCGCAGTCGAGCAGATCCTGATAATTGACAACCTCGGCTTTGATGAATCCGCGCTCGAAATCGGTGTGGATTTTTCCGGCTGCCTGCGGTGCTTTTGTTCCGACTTTGATGGTCCATGCACGGGTCTCATCCTCTCCTGCTGTAAGGAAGCTCATGAGGCCGAGCAGACGGTAGCTTGCTGCGATCAGTTTTTCCAGACCGGACTCGGTAAGACCAAGATCCTCGAGGAACATTTTTTTCTCATCCTCTTCGAGTTCGGAGATTTCTGCCTCGATCTCGGCGCAGATGACGAATACTTCGCTGTTGTGCTCTTTTGCATATTCGCGGACGGACTGTACATAGGAGTTGTTTGCACCGTCGTCAGCGAGATCATCCTCTGCTACGTTTGCTGCGTAGATGACCGGTTTGCTGGTCAGCAGGTTGTACTCTGCGATCCATTTCTCCTCGTCCTCGTTCTGCAGCTCCATCAGGATGGCATCTTTTCCGTCCTCGAGCAGTTTTTTCAGACGCTCCTGGAATTCGAGCTCTTTTGCTGCCTCTTTGTCCATTCTTGCAGATTTTGCAGTTTTGGAAATACGGCGCTCGAGTACCTCAAGGTCGGCGAAGATCAGCTCAAGGTCGATGGTCTCGATATCACGGAGCGGATCAATGCTGCCGTCTACGTGGATAACGTTCGGATCCTCGAAGCATCTGACAACGTGAACGATAGCGTCTACCTCACGGATATTGGCAAGGAACTGGTTTCCAAGTCCCTCTCCTTTGGATGCACCTTTTACAAGACCTGCGATGTCAACGAACTCGATGACAGCCGGTGTTACTTTCTTGGACTGATAGAAATCTCCGAGTTGCTGCAGACGCTTGTCCGGAACCGGCACGATGCCGACATTCGGGTCAATGGTACAGAACGGATAGTTTGCGCTCTCTGCTCCTGCTTTGGTCAGGGAATTGAAAAGTGTACTTTTTCCGACGTTCGGAAGGCCCACGATACCTAATTTCATAGTAATCTATATCTCCTTTGTTTTTATTTTTCGCTTCTTTTTCTGTTCGGGTTCTTTTTATGCACAAAAAGAGCCCAATGCAACTATAAATTATAGCACACGGGCTCTTTGATTTCAATGGATTTTAATCTCTTGACTGTACCATCAGAAGAATGCCGCCCTCGTACGATACATGCGCGGTCTCCTCGACGATCTCATTGCTCACGCACAGACCACCCGAAGTATTCGGCAGATAGTGATGGTCGAGCGGGTAGGCGAAGCCCTCCAGGGTGATGGATGCGACTTCCTTTTCCAGCGGGAAGAACGAAACGTACTTTCCGAACTGCTCTTCTTTCCGGATTTCAAACGAAGTTTCCACCGGAATCGTAATCAGATTGCGGCTGTCCACGATGTAAGCCGGAATTTTCTTCTCCCATGCCGTTTTCAGGTTCTGCACAATACTTAAGAAATGGTCGAGTCTTCCCCCTGTTGCTCCGAGGATCGTGATTTCACTGCTTCCCAGAACAATCGCCTGCTGAAATGCGATGTCCGTGTCCGTATTGTCCTTCATGGGATTAAATTCCCGGATCGGTGCGACATGGTTCTCCTTGTAATAATTTAAAATCTCCGGAGATAAACTGTCAAAATCTCCCAGAATATACGTCGGTATAATCTGGTAATGGTAGCAGAACTCCAGTCCCCGGTCTGCTGCCAGGATAATATCAAACTGCTGTTTCTGAAGATATGGGAAGGCAAAATCCGGTTCGATCATCCCTCCCGAAATAATACATGTTCTCACGTTTCCCTGCCTCTTTTTTCTGTCTTTTTGTATCTTATTCTGCCTTTTTGCTGTATGAAGAAATTTTTTCCTGCAGCTCGCGCACGTTCTGCTCGATGTTGCTGCCAAATACAGCAGAGCCTGCCACGATGATGTTGGCACCTGCCGCAAGGACTTCATCGATGGTCGCGCGGTTGATGCCGCCATCGACCTGAATGTGCACATGCTCCAGTCCTTTTTCATCCAGCATTCTGCGGAGCGTACGGATCCTCTCCGTCGACTCCGGGATATACTTCTGGCCGCCGAAGCCAGGATAAACGCTCATAATCAGAATCATTTCTACCTGATCCATCACGTCCGTAACCGCAGAAAGCGGCGTATCCGGATTTACGGCAACTCCGGCATCTGCGCCTGTTTCATGAATCTTTTTCACGGTTTCTGCCAGATCGCGGCATGCCTCCGCGTGAACCGTGATCATATCCGCCCCGCAGCTTTGAAATTCTTCTACGTACCGCTCCGGGTCCTTTACCATCATATGAACATCAAAATACAGACTGCTTTCTTTTCGGATCGACTTTACCACCGGCATTCCAAACGAAATGGATGGTACAAACATTCCATCCATAATATCGATATGAAGCCACCGGCACTCTGCTTTCTCTACCCTTTGGATCTGTTCTCCGAGACGGTTGAAGTCTGCGGATAAAATAGAAGGTGCCAACTGATATACTCGGCTCATGCTAGTATCTCCTCTTTTCCTGTTCTTTCAGTTCTTCATAGAACATGGTATAGTTTTCAAATCTTTCTTTGCTGATATTTCCCTGTTCCAGTGCCTCTTTGACGGCACAGCCCGGCTCTTTTCCGTGGATGCAGCCGAGGAAACGGCATTTTCCTTCGTACGGATGAAATTCCGGGAAAAAGTTTTTCAGCTCCTCTTTTTCCATATCGGTTGTATAAAGCGAGCTGAACCCCGGCGTATCACACAGATACGTCTCATGGTCGATCGGGATCATCTGGGAATGGCGCGTCGTGTGTTTTCCTTTTTTCAGCTTTTTGCTGATCTCTCCGGTCTCCATCTGGATTTCTTTCTGCATCCGGTTTGTGATCGAAGATTTTCCGACGCCGGACGGACCGGCTACCACCGTTGTTTTCCCTTTCAGGTATGCTTCCACTTCCTGCATGCCCTGCTCTTTCGCTGCACTCACCGTAAAGACACGGTAACCGCAGTTCTCATAGACGCTTCGCAGATGGTCTGTGTAATCTTCCCCCGCAAGATCTCTTTTATTGAAACAGATTGCCGTCGGAACGTTCTGCTGTTCCATCATCACAAGAAAACGGTCCAGAAGCGTCAGGTTCGGGGTCGGATTTTCCAGCGCAAAAATCACAAGCGCCTGATCGATATTGGCCACTGCCGGACGGATCAGTTCATTTTTTCGCGGCAGAATCCGGGTCATATTTCCTGTTTTTTCCGCTTCATCCAGAATCTCAATTTCCACAAGATCTCCGACGAGCGGTTTCTGGCCTTCCTTTCGGAAAATTCCTTTTGCTTTGCACTCATAAATGCCGGATTCTTCTACGTCTACGTAGTAGAATCCGGCAATTCCTTTCATAATCTTTCCTGTCATACTCACCCTTCACTCAACGGAACCGATGGGTACTGTGCAATTGCCTGATAACTTCCGCTCGAATCCATCTCATAGAAGACGATTCTTCCGGTAGAAGAAGCAGACGATGAAGCACTCCAGTTGGTGTTGACAGAATACGGCCAGCTCGTAATGGCCTGTCCGTCCATGACGGTGATGGAGGTCTCGTTTCCGTTTCCATCATCCTGGATCAGCTCAATTTTTGCAATACCACCCTGATACTGATCCGGCGCACTTAAGGTCTGGCTGCAGGACCAGGTAACATCCGTAGCGGTATTTGCGCCCGGCTCGGCCGGTGTCGGGGTCGGTGTATTCTCATCCGGCGTCGTTGGCTGTGCACTTGGGCTGTTGACATAAATCGTAACGTCCGAACCTTTCTTCACCTTGGTTCCGACTGCCGGGTCAACCTCCATGACTTCACCCTCAGCCACCTTGCTGCTGGTTCCTGTTTTTACAATAATATTGAAATCGCTCAGGATTGATTTTGCAGTTTCCTCATCCAGACCAATTACATCACGGATTGCAATTTCTTCCGCGTCCTTGGATCCCTTGCTGATCACCAGCGTAACGGTAGATTCCGGCGCAACCTGACTTCCCTCTGACGGGTCAACGGAAATAACCAAGCCTTCTGCAACGGTATCGCTGAAATCCTCTGTGGTAGAAACCTGAAGTCCAAGCTGGGTCAGAGCAGCGCTTGCAGCGTCTTTCTGTGTTCCCACAATGCCGGTCGGAATCGTTACGGTTTCTTTTCCGGAGCTTACATAATACGTAATCGTTGCATTTTTATCGACTTTCGTTCCCGGTTTCAGATCCTGGCGGCAGATCTTTCCTGCCTCAATGACATCCGATGCCTCGGTTCCGCCGTTGACTACACCAAGCTTCAGGCTGTTTGCCAGTGCGGTTGCATCTGCCTCGGTTTTATTGGTCAGATCCGGAACGGTTACTTTTTCCTCTTCTTTGCTGCTCGAAGAAACAACTTCCGTGCTGCTCGAAGATGATGAGGAACTGGAAGAAGCATGTGAAGTTTTTACACTTCCATCCGGTGGCTATCTGATCGTAGAAGGATAAGAAAATTCATAAAAAAGACGTATATCCCTAGTCGATAAGTAATATGACCGGGGATATTTTTGTGTAGAGGAACAATGTGGTAATGTAACAGTTCTGTAAAATACAAATTACATTCGATAAAAAACCTGTGTTATAATTTTTTACAGGAGACGGGGTATAGATACCGACAAAGAATTAAAGAAAAGTTAAAGTCGAATTCTATAAGAAATAAATCAGGACAGAACAAATCTAAAAGGAGGATGAATCATGCGGAAAGAGAGAATTCTTGCAGTCATTATGTCGGTGCTTCTGGCATTGTCGATGATTCCTGCAACAGTGTTTGCAGCAGAAATTCCAGCACTGGATGGTAAATTGAAGATTCAGGGAACTGCAGCAGAAGGCAGAACATTGAGTGCGGAATTTAAAGAAGTAAAGCCAGAGGGAGTGACGGAGGAGGATGTTGCCTATCTCTGGGAGAGAAAAACAGTTGAGGATGAGGAAACAGAGAAAGCAGGGGAGAAGCCTGAACTGAAAGAACTCGGAAAAGACAAGACTTATACAGTAACACAGGATGATATTGGTTCCAAAATTGTCCTGACGGTCACCGGCAAAGAAGAAAATGGTTATACCGGAAGTCTGAAAGTTGTATCAGATACAGTAATAGATGCGCAGACTGCTGCTGACCAGGAGGCAAAAGCAGCAGAAGAAAAGGCTGCCGCTGCAGATACTGCTGAACAGCAGGCTGCACAAGAAACAGAAAATGAACAGTCTCAGAATACAGATGCTGCTGATACAGAAGAAACAACACAGACTGGTGTGTCCGAGGATACAGACACAACCTATCAGGATGATTCTACACAGGCAGGAACTGAGAATATAGAAGGCATTCCCGCTGCTACAACAGATGAAGAGAAGCAGCAGAGTGAAAGTGCAGGTTCTGAATCTGTGGATGGTATTCCGGAAGCAACAGAAGACGGCACATATGGACAGACAAATGATGCAGCAGATACT
>OLQD01000216.1_pt1 | contig 55269 bp, 49 predicted proteins | sample 1672841 | NCBI WGS metagenome assembly OLQD01 (sample SAMEA3136729, study PRJEB25190) | human gut metagenome | biome: human gut; feature: human-associated habitat; material: faeces | place: Austria | collected 2013 | reverse complement strand
ATTAAAGTAGAATTTTGAAAACTATGGAACAATTTGTAATTCTGTCAACAACCAGCCTTTGCCGTAAAAAGGAAGGTGGTGTAGGGAAAGCCCTCCAACAAGACATAACCGCCTTTTATCATAGTAGTTATCAAGGTGGTGGTAACTGGCGTTTACCTGGCACCATTGAAAACCTCATCTGCACGTTTAAGAATGATGTCACACCATATCCCGAGCAAACTCTAAATAACGCGGTAAACAAACTTTCTCAAATTCTTAATCTTGATTTACCGGAGATTCTGCGCCTTTGTGGAAAACAAAACCTTCGTGTCTGTGTCATTCCTAGAGCAAAGCGAGAAAGTTACTATCTTAGCAATCAATTATATTTAAGAGGCACAGTCCAATCCGTAATACAACATTTGGATGGTTTTGTTGATGGCACACATGATATTATCAGACACACTGATACAGCAACAACGCACTTGGCTCGTAGTGGGAATGGCGGAAAGGGAGATCTTCCATATGTTGGCATAACCAAAGATACATGTCACATTTCAGATGATATTATAGGGCAAGACATCTTGCTTATTGATGATCTTTACACCAAAACTGTCAGCATCGACGAAGATTGCATTCAAGCCCTACTGGACAAAGGTGCGAAAAGCGTTATCTTCTATTCAATAGGCAAAACTTTATTAAGATAATAAATATACAACACCATTTATATGAAATATTCCGAAAGCGCATTAAATATCTTAACAGCTCGTACTTATCCTCAAAAAGGACCAGCCTGGATAAATAAGAATTTACGTGGCAACGAAGATACTTCTATTTTATGCCGTCTCTTGGCGACTCACGAATATGAGTTTTTGAAAAAGAAAGAGAAAATAGAATCAGCCATCAATCAGCTAAAAAATAGTGTTGATGGGGTTGTCGCTATTGGAGATGCTAATTTTCCACCGTTGCGAGGTACTGTAAAACCTGCAGACAAGCCTTTTGCTTTATTCTACAAGGGTGATATCAGTTTACTCAGCCAAGAGAACCTCAATATTGCCATAATTGGAGTACTCAATCCTGATGACAAAATTGAATTGACAGAACGGATGGTTACAACTGAAATTCTAAAACATAATGCAACAATTGTAAGTGGACTAGCTCTTGGCTGTGATTCTATTGCCCATAAAACGGCATTAGAGAATGGGGGTAAAACAATTGCTATTCTACCAAGTGCACATGATAACATCTTACCAAAAGAGAATGTAGAATTGGCAGAACGAATCGTTGAGGAAGGCGGTCTGCTTATCAGTGAATATTATGAAGCTCCCAAAAGTCGAAACGACATGATCAGTCGATTTGTTGTTAGGGACAGGCTACAAGCTTTGTTCTCGGATGCTGTGCTTTTAGCTGCAAGTTATGCCCCAAACAATTTAGGAAACGATTGTGGTTCGAGACATGCCATGGAGAAAGCAAAAACTTATGGCATTAAAAGAGGTGTTATTTATAACGATAACAAACACCGCAATATAGCAATGTATGATTTGAACAGACAAATACTTGGTGAGGACAGTAGCGTAATTCGTATAGATTCAGCCAACATGTCCGAAGCTGTTCTTCGATTAGTCAACAAGCCAAACGTACAAAAATTATTTTAATATACAATTGATTGTTCTATTTAGATATGCACAAAAAGACAAACATGGACGAATGGGAAGAATCTGAATTCAATTCTTGTTTATGCTATTCTGATGCAAAGGGATTGTACATGTCAACAATTATTTTTGCCCCCAAAGAGGATGTGCTATTCCATCCTCATGGCCATAAAGGTTTCTGGAACAAGCAAGTTCAAATACAGCAAGAGAATCTGACAATAAGAGTAGAAACAAATTTTGGTTATGGTAGTCGAACGTATATGAGAGCTATCGTGGAAAGGGACGGACAAAGATTGTTAGACTTTGATTTATCCAAAATATATATTCTGAACAACTACAGCATTCTGACCTTAGATGTTGAGCCTTATGATTGGGAGAGTTTATTTAATAAAATCATCTCCGTATCAAACGGTTCCGCCTATAGCCAATATTCATCATGTGCAACGTCTTATGTTGAAGGGATTTGCAATCTTTTAGATAAAAAGGAGATACAAATTAAAGGTACATTCAATCGAAAAACAATTAATTGGAATGGAGAATATCTTGTTATTTTGTTCGCAGCAAGTAAAATTAGAGACCTCATTAAAGGATATAATCTTGCCAATATTACAGACAAACATTTTTCAGGGGAATGCTGTCAACTATTCAATAAATTTTTACAAAAGGTACAAGAAATAGATATTGATTTGTCAGACAATAGAGCCATACAATTGGAAGAAACATTATTCCTCATTCATGAATTTATGGCAAAAAATGAGAAAGGATTAGATTTCTTTGAGCATTTTATTTCCAAATCATAAATAAGGGAATTAAGCGAACATAGACTTCGTGGATATTTAGTACTTTTGTATAAGGAACAGTGGCCTTTGATAAGTTTGGTAAACAAAAATGTCATTTGAACTTTTGTCCGGCGTGGTGCAAACCCTGCTCTCAAAAGAGAGTAGATTCGCGGGATATCTCTTCGCTTGTCGGAGAGACGATAATGTTATCACGTTAACGTAATAACTATTCATTAATTTAGTGTAGTATTTCAATTATATAATAGATGTCTAATTAATAATTGAATTATTATTTATTGTACAATATGTAATTTTTACATAAAGAAACGACATTTTGATAAATCAAACATCAAAGGCCACTTTCATATAATAAATTGAGAACAAAGAATGGACAAGAAACAAATAGCCAAACTGGCATCTCAAATCAAATCAAAAGAAGACTTTCTGAACCTCCTCAATCGCATAAAAAGAAACAAAATTGAGGAGATGGGATTTGATGCCTCCAAGTTTCACCCATTCACAATGCGGCACATTAATTATTATTGCAACCCCAATAATGTATTTCACCGCTACCGACAGTTTCATATCAAGAAAAAATCCGGTGGAACCCGAGTAATTACTGCTCCTAGGAATCGCAGTTTTATGATGATGTTGCAAGCCGTAAATGTAATATTGAAAGCAATATATATTCCTTCCGACTATGCAATGGGGTTTACCGAAGGCAGATCAGTTGTTTCTAATGCCACCATCCACAAAGATCAAAAATATGTTTTCAATATTGACCTAAAAGATTTTTTCCCTAGCGTTGAACAATTCCGAGTATGGAAAAGACTTCAATTAAAACCATTTAATTTCCCAAAGCAAATAGCAAATATTATTGCAGGTCTATGTTCTATGCGTCAAGTAAGAGATGCCATTGACGAGACAAAAGAACATGAAAATGACAAGAAATTCAAGTATGTTTTGCCACAAGGCTCTCCTGTATCGCCTATTATTACTAATATGATATGTGACACAATGGATCGACGTTTAGCTGGATTAGCACGTCGATTTGGGCTTCGCTATTCCCGTTACGCAGACGACATAACTTTTAGCTCAATGCATTATGTGTATGCGCCAAATGGAGAATTCCGCACTGAATTGTGTCGACTAATTACAGAACAAGGCTTTACCATAAATGAGGATAAAACGCGTCTTCAAAAACTTGGTGCACGCCAAGAAGTAACTGGGATAATTGTTAGTAAAAAGCTTAATGTTACCCAAAAGTATGTTAGAGATATTCGCAATATACTTTATATTTGGGACAGATATGGATATTCTGCAGCTATGGCTAAGTTTCTTCCAAAATACAAAGCTACCAAAGGACACGTCAAGAAGGGGAATCCAGATTTACAGAATGTTATTGACGGAAAGCTCTTGTATCTAAAAATGGTTAAAGGTAATGAAGACTCTGTATACACCAAACTATATAATAAATTCCAATCACTCGTGCGCCGCGATACGTCTTTGGATAAAACTAACTCCTATGGTATTTCTTATGTAGAAACTACACCTGTTTTAAAATTTGAACAAATTAATGGGACGACTGTTGATTTTATTCAAAATAAAAAAAACAAACGTCATGCAGAGTTTGTTTTGGGTGAAACGAAACAATACGCAACAATCATGACAGTCGTAAAGGCAGATGAAGTAAAAGAAAATCTTGCTATTTCCAACTGTCGGGATTCTAAAGGAAAAATGTTCTGGCTTATTCATAAAGCCGATAAAGTAACTATTCCTGATAAACCAATAATTAATATCGAGGACTTAAACAATGACTTAGATATACTATTGAATATACCACATGGATGAGAAAATAAAAACTACTATTCATAAGATAAGACTTCTTGCAGAACAAAATTCAGAGTTCTCTAAGGAAATGCGGAAACTGTTTGGAGGAACAGCTTCCGCATCTGATGCATGCATAAATTCCGACCTTTCTTCAGACATTGCAGCGATTAGATCTGCCTTAGAAATAAGAGCTCATGAAAGTATCACGTATAGTTTTGTAACAGAAGATCAAAGACTACGTGACCAACTTATCATAGACAATCTAAGAATGGAAAACGCAGCCTTAAACTTGAAGATTCCAGAAACAGAGCGATTCTACATATTCTGCGTTAACGCATTTTACCAAGTCGAGAATATTATCAACTATTTTTACCATTCCACATTCCCCGAAATAGAATCCTTATTGACAGAAATTGAGGATGCCACACAAAATGAAAAAAATGATTTCAAATTTAGACGTACAGGAAAAGAACAGAATGTTGGCAGTATTCATGTTGCCCATAAACTTAATGCCTTCTTCAATACCTATTTACCCCAAGAAGGCCCTTTGAAATGGTCTATTGGAACTCTTAGACAAGTCAGAAATGAAGGGGAACATAGATGTGACATCATTAGAAAAGAAAAAGACGAAAAAAACAACTTATATAGATTTTTCAAATCAAAAACCTTTAATGATGTAAGAATTGACCTTATCAAATTTATTACCACTATTGAGTATAAACTAAAAAATCCTGATAAAGAAGAAAAATTAGATTCTGAAATTAAGTCAAAATTACCTAGCTCTTGTTATGTTTCATTGAGAGGTAATAATGTACAACTCCCCGACAAACTATTTGCAAAAGTTAAACACCTAAATAATGGAGATAAGATTATTTTAACCGTTGTTGGTAATAGAATAAATGACGTAAGTGAATCATAGCATTAAAATCGTTATAATATACCCGTTGGAAGAAGAAAACTTTGCGGCGAAACTTTGCTGTTTTTCGGCTGAATATACTAATTTTGCAGAATGTTACGATATTGCCCTAACTGGGCTGAATGTTGAAAAATTATCTAAACTCAAATAGTATGTATAGAACGAAAACTTGTGGAGAACTTCGTCTGGCAAATGCCGGTGAAGTTGTTACATTGGCAGGTTGGGTACAACGTACGCGTAAAATGGGCGGTATGACTTTCGTCGACCTCCGCGACCGCTACGGCATTACTCAGCTCGTGTTCAACAACGAGGTAAACGCCGAGTTGTGTGAGGCTGCCAACCATCTCGGACGTGAATTTGTGATTCAGGTTACCGGTACGGTTTCCGAACGTTCGAGCAAAAACGCAAACATCCCGACGGGTGAAATCGAAATCATTGCAAGCGAGCTGAAAGTGCTCAACAAGAGCGAAATTCCGCCGTTTACAATTGAAGACAACACTGACGGCGGCGACGACTTGCGCATGAAATACCGTTACCTCGACCTTCGCCGTACAGCAGTCCGCAAGAACCTCGAACTGCGCCACAAGATGACAATGGAAGTGCGCCGCTACCTCGACAGCAAGGGCTTCCTCGAAGTGGAAACTCCGATGCTCATCGGCTCTACTCCGGAAGGCGCACGCGACTTCGTTGTTCCGTCGCGCATGAACCCGGGACAGTTCTACGCTCTTCCTCAATCACCGCAAACGCTGAAGCAGTTGCTGATGGTGTCGGGCTTCGACCGCTATTTCCAAATCGTGAAATGTTTCCGCGACGAAGACCTCCGCGCCGACCGTCAGCCGGAATTTACGCAAATCGACTGCGAAATGAGCTTCGTTGAGCAGGAAGACATCATCGAAACATTTGAAGGCATGGCCAAACACCTGTTCAAGGAATTGCGCGGCGTTGAACTGACTGAACCGTTCATCCGCATGCCGTGGGCCGATGCCATGAAATATTACGGAAGCGACAAGCCGGACCTGCGTTTCGATATGAAGTTCGTCGAACTGATGGACATCATGAAGGGACACGGTTTCTCCGTATTCGATAATGCTGCTTATGTCGGCGGTATCTGTGCGGAAGGGGCGGCTTCTTATACGCGCAAGCAGCTGGATGCGCTGACCGAGTTTGTGAAACGTCCGCAGATCGGTGCAAAGGGCATGGTATATGCCCGTGTGGAGGCAGACGGCAATGTGAAGTCGAGCGTGGATAAATTCTATACCCAAGAAGTATTGCAGCAGATGAAAGAGGCCTTTGGTGCAAAACCGGGCGACTTGATTCTGATCCTTTCCGGCGACGATGCGATGAAGACGCGCAAACAACTTTGCGAATTGCGTCTGGAAGTGGCCGGTCAGTTGGGCTTGCGTGACAAGAACAAGTTCGCCTGCCTGTGGGTGATCGACTTCCCGCTGTTCGAGTGGAGCGAAGAAGACCAGCGCTTCTATGCAATGCACCATCCGTTTACTTCTCCCAAACCCGAAGATATTCCTTTGCTGGACAGCGATACGGGAGCCGTCCGTGCGAATGCATACGACATGGTGATCAATGGTGTCGAAGTGGGTGGCGGTTCCATCCGTATCCACGACAGCAAGTTGCAGGATAAGATGTTCCAGTTGCTGGGCTTCACCGAAGAAAAGGCACAGGAGCGTTTCGGCTTCCTGATGAATGCCTTCAAATATGGTGCGCCTCCTCACGGTGGTCTGGCTTACGGTCTGGACCGTTGGGTCTCTTTGTTTGCCGGCCTCGATTCTATCCGTGACTGTATCGCGTTCCCGAAAAACAACTCCGGCCGCGATGTCATGCTGGATGCGCCCGGACAACTGGATGATTCTCAGTTGGAAGAATTATGCCTGAAAGTAGATATTAAGGAGTAATATACCGATAGGCCGATTTGCCGGTATGCTGGTGAATGGTTCACTGGCCTATTGGCAAATTGATTTATTTATAAATTATTGATTATGTTAAGGGTTAAGGATATACTGAAAGAAATCGAACAATACGCTCCGTTGCCATTGCAGGAGAGCTTTGACAATGCAGGGGTGCAGGTAGGCGATGTGAATCAGCCGGCTACCGGTGCGCTTCTTTGCCTCGACGTCACCGAAGAGGTGGTGGACGAGGCGATAGAGATGGGGTGTAATCTGATTGTCTCTCATCATCCTTTGGCCTTTAAAGCCTTCAAATCCCTGACCGGTTCGACCTATATCGAGCGGTGCATGATGAAGGCCTGCAAGTATGACTTGGTGATCTATGCCGCCCATACCAATCTCGATAATGCGGCGGGAGGCGTGAACTTCCGTCTGGCGGAACTGATCGGGCTGGAAAATGTCCGTGTCCTGAGTCCCCAGAAAGGAGCTTTGCTGAAGCTGGTCACTTTCGTGCCGGAGGCCTATGCCGATTTGGTGAGGACGACCTTGTTCAATGCGGGAGCCGGAGCGATAGGCGACTATGATTCCTGTAGCTTCAGCCTGCCGGGGAGCGGGACTTTCCGTGCCGGCGAAGGGACGAACCCGTTCTGTGGCGAAATAGGCGAGTTGCATGTGGAGTCGGAAATCCGTATCGAAACGATATTGCCCGCTTTCCGTAAGTCGACGGTGACGCGTGCGTTGCTTTCCGTCCATCCTTATGAAGAACCGGTATTCGATTTCTATCCTTTGGATAATGCCTGGAACCAGGTCGGTTCGGGGGTAGTGGGAGAGTTGCCCGAAGAAGAGAGTGAATTGGGCTTCCTGCAACGGATCAAGGAACTGTTCCAGGTGGGGTGCGTGAAGCATTCCGCCCTGACCGGCAAGCCGATACGCGAAGTCGCTTTATGCGGGGGGAGCGGCGCTTTCCTGATCAAAGACGCAATCAGTTACGGTGCGGACGTTTTCATTACGGGGGAGGCTAAATATAATGACTTTTACGATGTGGAAGACCGGATTCTGCTGGCGGTTATTGGTCATTATGAAAGTGAAGTCTGTACAAAAGATATCTTTTATAACATAATATCGAAAAAATTCCCTACCTTTGCGGTACATTTTTCGAATGTTAATTCAAACCCGGTAAAATATTTATAGAATGGCTACAGATAAACAATCAGCTGAAAAAGAGATTACAGTTGAAGAAAAGCTTTCTACGCTGTATCAGCTTCAGACGATGATGACTGAAATTGATAAGATCAAGACACTTCGCGGCGAACTTCCCTTGGAAGTACAGGACTTGGAAGATGAGATCGCTGGTCTGGAAACACGTCTTCAGAACTATCAGTCAGAAATTAAAGATTTTGAGAATGCTGTTGTAGAACAGAAACATAAGATTACGGAGTCAACCGGTCTGATTGAAAAATATAAAGCGCAGTTGGATAACGTGCGTAACAACCGTGAGTTCGACAACTTGTCAAAAGAAATAGAATTTCAGGGGCTTGAAATCGAGTTCTCTGAAAAGAAGATTCGTGAATTCGGTGAAGCGATCAACCGTAAGAAGGAAGAGATCGCCGAACTGTCCGAAAGACTGGAAGGCCGTAAGGCTGATTTGGTTCAAAAGCAGGGTGAACTGGAACAGATCATTTCCGAAACCAAGCAGGACGAAGAGAAACTGCGCGAAAAAGCAAAGAAACTGGAGGCGAATATCGAACCGCGCCTCTTGACTGCTTTCAAACGTATCCGCAAGGGGGCACGTAACGGCTTGGCTGTCGTATATGTACAGCGTGGTGCCTGCGGTGGTTGTTTCAACAAGATTCCGCCCCAGAAACAGTTGGATATCAAGTTGCGTAAGAAAGTGATCGTTTGCGAATACTGTGGTCGTATCATGATCGACCCTGAATTGGCAGGCATAGAAGAATAATCGGATGCGCGACGTTGTCCGTGCATATATAGAGAAATATCGGTTGCTTACGGAAAACCGTCCGGTTCTGGTCGGTGTAAGTGGCGGAGCAGATTCAATAGCCCTACTCACCATTTTGGTGGAGTCGGGCTATTCCTGTATTGCGGCGCATTGTAATTTTCATTTGCGGGGAGACGAATCCCTGCGTGACGAACAGTTTGTAAGGGAGTATGCCCGAAAACTGGATGTCCCTTTCCTGATGACGGACTTCGATACCCGAAAATATGCAGCCGACCGGCATCTCTCCATTGAAATGGCTGCCCGCGAGTTGCGCTATGGCTGGTTCGAAGAGCAACGGGCAGCAACCGGGGCGCAGGCTGTCGCTGTGGCTCATCATCGTGACGACAGTGTGGAAACGCTTTTGATGAATCTGGTACGTGGGACCGGCATCAGGGGAATGAGCGGGATTCGTCCGAGGAACGGTTTCGTGGTGCGCCCTTTGCTTGCCGTGAGCCGTGAGGATATCTTGGAGTGGCTTGCCGGACGCGGTTTGACGTATGTGACCGACAGCACCAACCTTTCCGATGCTTATACGCGCAATTTTATCCGCCTGCGTGTCCTTCCGCTTCTGAAGGAAATCAATCCTTCCGTGAAGGATGCGATCGCCCGTACGTCCGAACATCTGTCGGCAGCCGAAGCCGTTTATCTGCATGTGGTGGAAGAGGCGAGGAATGCCGTGGTCGAGCAAGGGGACCGCCTTTCGATTGCCGCCTTGATGCGTTACCCGTCGCCCGATGCTATTTTATACGAGTTACTCAAAACCTATGGCTTTACTCGTCCGGTGGCGGAGGATGTTTATTTGTCCCTGACGAAAGAATCGGGCAAAACCTTTTTCTCTTCTACGCACCGGTTGATAAAAGATCGGGACTATTTATTGTTATCTCCCCTTGTAAAAGAAGAGGTCCGTGAATATACACTGACCGGTGGCGAGAAAGTTTGGTCCGGTCCTGTCGAACTTTCTTTCGAGAAGATTGTTATTAAGGAAGATTTCCATATCCGGAAAGATAAAAATATCGCTTATTTCGATTACGACAAACTGACTTTTCCGCTTACCCTGCGTACATGGAAAGAAGGAGATTGGTTTATTCCTTTTGGCATGAAAGGGCGGAAGAAATTAAGCGATTATTTCTCGGATCATAAATTCAGCCGTTTAGATAAGGAACGGACGTGGCTTTTATGCAGCGGAGGCGCTGTTATCTGGATTGTAGGAGAACGTTCCGATAATCGTTTTTGCCTGGACAAAACAACTAAAAGTGTGTTAGTTGTGAATTTTTTTCCGACAAAAAGCGAGAGTAACTGAAAATATTATTACATTTGCAAAGATTTACTCCGCAGATGTGTTACTAATGATTCAAATTAGCTCAACAATCCGGTTTTCACATGAAATTATTAATTATCAAATTATAAAAGATACAATGATTGCGTTGTACGCGTGCCGTGTCCGGTCGTGTAAGTACGTCGTTTTTATTATTCACTTCGCATTATGCAAAAATATAACATTCTAGAACTAAATGAAAAACTCCTTCCTGAGTTGCAAAGTATAGCGGAAGAGTTAGGTATTAAAAAAGTAAGTTCCCTTAAGAAAGAGGAACTTGTATACAGAATTCTTGACGAACAGGCCATTTCATACGCCGGCATCCAGGCTGAAAAGGAGAAAGAAAAGGAAGCAAAGAAAGCAGAAAGGCAGACTAAGGCTAAGAAAACAAAAGCTGCGGCTCCGAAAGGCGCAAAAGCTGATGCCAAAACGAAAGTCGCTGCTCCCGCCACACCCGTTGAAGCTTCGGTAGAAGAGGTCGCTCCGGAAGCTCCGGAACAGCCCGAACGTAAAAGACGGACTCGTATTGACAAGAAAGAAAAAGTGGCCGCGGCTGTTGTTCCTGTCCAGAAAAACGAAGAAGCAGTCGTTTCCAAAAGTCCGGTTTCAGCCAATGCCCCTGTATCCGAAACTCTTGTCCAGGTAGCTGATGCTACGGCCGACGTCCCTGCCGAAACGGTAAAACCGGCAGCAAAGAAAGTGGTTAAGAAGACTGACAAGCCTGTAGAGAAACCGTTGCTTCCTCCTGTTGTCGTGGAATCGGATAACGGAGAGCTTCCGGCCGAAATCGCTCCTGAAGTAACGGAAGAACCGGCTGTCGTGGAAACTCCTGCCGCTTCGACTCCGGCAGACGAACCTAAACGTGTGGTATTCCGCCATCCGGACACCAAATCAGTTCTCGATCAACTTTTCCCATTCTCTTCCACACCTGCAAAACCGGAACCGAAAGCGCGTGAAGAACAACCTGCAGCCGCCCAGCAGCAGAACAATCCTCGCCAGAATAACAACAGACAGAACAACCAGAATAATCATAACAACCAGCGCAACAACAATAATAACAATGCTGTGCAGGAAAAACAGTATGAGTTTGACGGTATACTGACAGGTGTCGGTGTGTTGGAAATGATGCCTGACGGATATGGTTTCTTGCGTTCTTCCGATTATAACTACCTGACTTCCCCGGATGATATTTACGTATCGCAGTCGCAGATCAAGCTGTTCGGCCTGAAGACCGGCGACGTGGTGGAGGGGGCTATCCGTCCTCCGAAGGAAGGTGAAAAATATTTCCCGCTTGTCAAAGTGGACAAGATCAACGGCCGTACGCCTGAAGAAGTCCGTGACCGTGTTCCTTTCGATCATCTGACTCCGCTTTTCCCGGACGAAAAATTCATGTTGACGGCCCGCAAGTCTTCGAAAGTATATGATAATATCGCCGTACGTGTAGTAGATCTGTTCTCGCCGATCGGCAAGGGGCAGCGTGGTCTGATCGTGGCACAGCCGAAGACCGGTAAGACGATGCTGTTGAAGGATATCGCCAATGCGATCGCAGCCAACCATCCTGAAGTGTATATGATTATCCTGCTGATCGACGAACGTCCTGAGGAGGTGACCGATATGGCCCGTAGCGTAGATGCCGAAGTGATTGCTTCTACTTTCGACGAACCGGCTGAACGCCATGTGAAAATTGCCGAAATCGTCTTGAATAAGGCTAAACGTATGGTGGAATGTGGACATGATGTCGTGATCCTGTTAGACTCTATCACACGTCTGGCTCGTGCTTACAATACGGTTCAGCCGGCTTCCGGTAAAGTGCTCTCCGGTGGTGTGGATGCGAACGCATTGCAGAAACCGAAACGTTTCTTTGGGGCTGCCCGTAACATCGAAAACGGCGGCAGCCTGACGATCCTGGCAACGGCATTGACTGAAACCGGTTCGAAGATGGACGATGTGATCTTTGAAGAATTCAAAGGTACGGGTAATATGGAATTGCAGTTGGATCGCAAGCTGGCAAACAAACGTGTTTATCCGGCTGTCGATATCACAGCGTCCAGCACGCGCCGCGACGACCTGTTGCAGGATGAAAACACCGTGAACCGTATGTGGATCCTGCGTAAGTACCTGGCCGATATGAACTCTATGGAGGCTATGGAATTTGTCAAGAAGCGTATGGAACAGACATTCGATAATATGGAGTTCCTGGCTTCGATGAACGGATAAGTTAGGGGATTCTCGATATTGATAAAAACGCAGATCGGGCCCGGCCTGGTCTGCGTTTTTTATATTGGATTCGAATCTCTGTTTTCTATATTTTGCAACGCTATGCACTTATAATCGTCGGCCGGCATTTGTATAAATGCCGGCCGACATATTTATAAACGTTAGCCTATGCTTCCTTCCTCGGTCTTCCTCTGCGGCGTTGGTTGTTGCCGCTGCCGGAGCGGTTGTCGCTTTTCCCTTTTCCGCCGTCTTTGCGGGGGCGTCCTCTGCCACGACGCATGTTGGAGTATTTTTCGGGCTCGTATAAAGGTGTTTCGCCGAATTTGGGATCGACCGGTATTTTATAGATTTCCTTATCCAGGAATTCTTCGATGCGTTTGAATTGGAATTGTTCTTCGGTTGAAATGAAAGTGATGGCCAGTCCTTCGCCGTTTGTTCCGCGGGCGGTACGGCCGATGCGGTGCACGTAGTCTTCCGGGTCGTGGGGAATGTCGAAATTGATAACCAGCTTGATGTCGTTGATATCGATACCGCGCGAGACGACGTCAGTGGCGACGAGGATGTCTATACGTCCGTTCTTGAACTCTTTCATCACCTCTTCACGCTGTGACTGCTCAAGGTCAGAATGCATGGCTGCGACGTTGAACTTCATCCGTTTGAGAGTGGATGCCAGCTCTTTTACTTTCATTTTCGAGGATGAAAAAATGATGACACGCTGCGGACGGCTCTTTGAGAACAAGTCTTCCAATATGCGTAGTTTCTGCATGTCATAGCAGACATAGGCCGTTTGCATGATTGTTTCGGGTGGACGGGAGATGGCTATCTTGACTTCTTCCGGGTTTTTCAGGATCGTTTGGGCCAGTGTCCGGATCTTGGGAGGCATTGTGGCAGAGAACATGATGGTCTGGCAGGTTGCCGGCAGTAGTTTGTAGACCTGCATGATATCGTCATAAAATCCCATATCGAGCATCCGGTCCGCTTCATCCAGGACGAAGAAGGATACTTGCGACAGATCGACAGTGCCCAGTTTGATATGCGACAACAGACGTCCGGGGGTAGCGATCACGATATCGGCCCCCATTTCCATCCCTCGCTTTTGCTGTTCCCAGGCAATACCGTCCGTGCCTCCGTAGACGGCAACGGCGGAAACCGGGACAAAATAGGTGAAACCTTCGATCTGCTGGTCGATCTGTTGGGCCAATTCGCGTGTGGGAGCCATGATGATGGCATTGATGGCATTGGCCGGATGTAATCCTTTGCTGAGTTCATTGATCACCGGCAACACATAAGCCGCAGTCTTTCCTGTCCCTGTCTGTGCACAGGCAATAATGTCTTTCCCTTCTAAAATGACCGGAATCGTCAGTTCCTGTACTGGAGTTGTCTCCAGAAAATTCATTGCGTCAAGGCCGTCCAATACGGCCTCTTCTAAGTCCAATTCGTCAAATCTCATCTTTCATCATTAAATTCCCGGTAAAGGTAGATAATATTTGGCAATATTTGTTATATAGAACGCAGCTCTTCTTTCAAAAGAGTTATTTTTTCAAGGGAAGATTGATTTTTGTGATATTTTCCGGGGAAGATTGTGATAAAAATAAATATCTTTATACCCAAATTAGCGTTTTAAAGCATTTTGTTTATATGGGCGGCATTTATGGCGGGAAGGACATCCGGCCAATCTCACAAAAGCAAGATTCATTACATGGATTGATCAATACGATTTTGGATAAACTACCGTTAGGCGTTTTTGTAAAAGATGCAGAAGATGGTTTCAGGTATCTGTATTGGAACCGCTTCATGGAAGAAATAACCGGTATCGGTACGGAAGAAGTTGAGGGTCACAATGATTTCGAACTGAGTTTTGATGCGATCATGCCCGCAGAAGAGCGTTTAGGGCTGGATCGTGATGTCATGGAGACGGGTAGGACTATTGAATTTAGCGGGAAGATTTCTGATGCGTATGGCATCCCGAAGGATATCGAAGTCACGAAATTCCCGATTGCCTTGAGTAATGGCAAACCCCTTTTGCTGGCTTTGTGGCGTGACGTCACGGTCCGCAACAAGATGGAGAATACCTTGAGACGTTCGCAGGTACTTACTAAGATGGCCCTGCATTCCAATGATATCCGCCTCTGTTCCATATTCGTGAATCCTGACAGCAAACGGAATTATGATGATTCGGTTGTCCAGGTAAATAACTGGTTGCCGGGTAAAGAAGACGAGCTGGTCGATATTTCATGGCCTCGTTTTGCCGCGCGGGTTCATCCTGACGACAGGGAGAGACACGATGAGGCTTTTCGGAAATTATGTTCGGGAGAGATATCGGAAATGAAAATCGAGTTGCGTGTGAAATACCCGGGAATGGATCATTACCACTGGCGTGAATCGTCGGCAACCGTCTACGAACGGGATGAACGGGGAAGGGTGCTTGTGATCCTGGGATGTACGATCAACATACAGGAACGCAAAGGGCAGGAGCTGAACCTGGAAGAAGCCAAGCACAAGGCGGAGCTTGCCGATAAGATGAAGTCCAAGTATCTGGCGGATATGAGCCATGAGATCCGCACCCCGCTGAATGCGATCACCGGTTTTTCCGAATTGATGGCTTTTGCCGATTCGGATGAGGAGCGTAGGGAATATTATGAGATCATCAAGACCAATAACCTGCTGCTGATGCAACTGATAAACGATATTCTCGACCTGTCCAAGATCGAAGCCGACGCTATCAGGATCAGTTATGAACCGGTCGATATAAACGGACTGATGGATACGATATTCGCCTCTATCAAACTCCGTATGCCCGAAGGAGTGCAGTTGTTCTTGGAAAAAGGTAGCTGCACGTGCTGTTTCGGAGCCGATAGTATCCGTCTGTTGCAATTGATCAATAATCTGGCGAATAATGCGATTAAGAATACCAAGCAGGGAAGTATCACGCTGGGATATACCTGCCTGCCGGATAAATGTCTGAAATTTTATGTGAAGGATACGGGAACCGGCATTGCAAAAGATAAACTGGAGAGCCTTTTCACACGCTTCGTCAAGGTGAACGATTATGTGGAAGGTATCGGTTTGGGGCTTGCCATCTGCCAAGGGCTGGTTACGAAAATGGGTGGTTCCATGCACGTGGAATCCGAATTAGGGGTCGGTTCGACTTTCTCCTTCGTGCTGCCGTCGCATGAGGGATAAAGTGATGCATTATTTATAATATTTCTTGTATATCTTGTCGAATGTACCGTTCTTGCGTATCTGTTCCAGCCAGCTGTTCAGGCTGTCGAGCAGGATAGGGGAATCTTTGCGGACTGCCCAGGATTGGAGTTGCGTGAAACTTATGTCTGTTTTGATATCTATTTCCGGGAGTTGCTTTTGGGAAAGGGCAGCCGTCTGCTGGTCGCAAACGGCATAATCGATATCTCCTTTGGCTACCATGATGGCAAGCTGTTCCCCGGAGTATAATTCGTCTTCTATCACGTAGATCGTATCGCCGATCTCATGTCCTAAGTTTTGTAGCCTGAGCTGGGCGGGAGAATCTTTTGGGATATATAGGGTCTTACCGGCCAGATCGAGTTGGTTGCGGATGGGCTTGAGCCCGTTATTGGCCGCTTCCGTCCGTTGTATCAGGACTTGCTTGTCGAGGACGATCGGTTCGGTGAACAGATATTTCTCTTTGATCTCGCTGGTGATCGGGATATTGCGGGCAACGGCATCGCAATTGTTCTCTTCAAGCATATCGAAGCTTTCGGCCAGGCTCATCTCCAAAAATATCTGTATTTCCAGACCTGATAATTGGGCGATAGCCTGGCTCAGTTCATATTGGAAACCTTCTATCGTGTCACCTGCCACATAATACCCCGATTGATTGTATTCGGTCACCAGCCGCAGGATTCCTTCTTCTTTGATCTCCGGATAATCGCGTGGGAAGACTTCAGCCTTCGGCATGGTTTTCAGGCGCCATAACATGATCATGGTTGCTACGGCGATTATCAGCAGCCCGGTGTAGACTCCTATCAGTTTCCTCGATTTCATAAGATCAGTTGTTGAATGTGACAGCCACGCCCATTTTCAGGACGAACGGATCCAGCGGATAGTGCGCCAGCGAGAAATAGTTCGGATTGACGAACTTGGAACCCAGGTTATAACCCATCACAAAGAAACGAGCCTGTTTCAGGTGGAAGTTGACATAAGCGTTGACAAGCGGGAAATTGCCGACTTTCACTTCGTCCTGTACCTGGAACTGCTGTGTGGCCGGTTCGTAATACGGGGCGTAGTAAGAAGTGTTATAATACATATTGGCTCCCAATTGCACCATCAGCACCTTTGCTACCTTGAATTTCAGATACATATTGGTATACAGGCTGATTTGAGGCAAAGGCAGTACGCTTTTGTCACTGCTCAGCTGGTAGGCCACTTCGTTTTCCCATCCGAAAGCGCGGTACATGACATCTTGTTTGATGCGGGCGTTTATCACTTGCAGATTCCCGCTTTTCTGTTCCGGCATTCCTTGTTTGTTGAAGAATACATAGTTCTGTATGCTTTCGACCCCGGCAGACAACTGTGTCCGTGTGGACTCCAGGTTGATCTTGACTCCGGCATAGATTTGCTGGATCATGTTCATATCCCGGTTATCCCACCAGAAATAGCGGGAATGGAAGTGACGCATATAGAAAGAAGGAGTGACATTCTTGATGTATCCTTCCGCACTGATCGTCGCATCTTTTTTTAATAGCTTGAATTTGGTTTGCAGGTTTCCCGTGGCCCGAAATTCCCCGATATCGTCGCCTACGACACAAAGTTCTCCACGGGCATTGTAAGTCAGAATGTTTCCCCGGCGTTTGGAGATTTCGGCTCCGATATATGTCGAGAATTCGTCATACACTTGTGTAATCGGAAATTCGATGGTGGAGGGAGAAGCGTTTAACCCGCTTCCATATTCGGGGTCGTAAGACAATCCCGGTATCTGGGCCGGCAACTGGAATTTGCGCTTGTCGAAAGTGGCAAAGGCAGTGATGCCGAACTTGGCCCAGTCTTGAAAACCTTCGCGGAGGGAAAGACCGAACGTATTGCGCAGATTCCAGTAGGAAGTGCGGTCGTCGACACCCGTGCCGTTTTCCAAACCGAATACACGCGGGTATCCATCCGGGGTCAGATAACATTCGTTCAGGTTCTCGTCCGCTTCCGAGCGGAAACGGCGGCGGTTGTCCTGATATTCCAGTGTATGAATGATACTGGATACGGGTATAAATACTTTCACGGGATTTCCCAGCGTGTCCACTTCCCCTTCCAGTTCGCGCTCGAATCCGAGGTTATAATGGTGGCTGAGGAAATACTGTTTGCCACGTACCCGGTTCCATGCCTTGACCGGATAGCGTGTATTGAATGCCTTGGGGTCGTCCTGGTTTCTCTCGCCGGCAAAATATTGGTCCGGGTTAGTGATAACCGAGTCGTTGGCCAAGCCTCCGTTTTCGTAATTGATGAAGTTGAAGTTGCTCAAGTAAGCGTGCGCTTCGTAGCGATCCGACTTGTAACTGCCGAAAAGGCGGTAGCTTAACAGCTTATTACCGTTATTCTTGTAATATCCGCGGCTGTAGATATAGTCCAAATCGCCACCTACGTTGATCTTCGGACCGAAGTTCATGGTCAGCGTGCCTTTCAGCCGTTCGTTTTTGCTTTCACTTCCCCCCATAGTCGTGTACATCACGTTTGTATAAGGGATTTTCGTGTTGTAGTACTGTGCGTTCTGAGGGTCCGTGATATAATAATCGTAAGCGTCGGCAAACAGGAAATCCCGTGGTTCCTTACGTTCGGAAAAGATGCGGGTTTGTGCCGGTGACCCTGTATTGGCCAGGTAGCCGACTGCCAGCGATTCGGATTCCACCAGCGTGCTGTTGGCGAAATTCAATTTATGCGTGTCCAACGGGGCAATATAAGGATCGCCCAACAGAGGGGTTAGCCGATAGGCCGTGATACGTCTGTTGCTTATTGCTGCGCTGTCTGGAATCAGCAGGCTGTCAGGGACTTCCTGATTGGCTTTGGATAGGTTTCCGAGTGAGAATCCTTTCCGGTCTCCACCTGGTCGGCGTTGTGCATGCAGGGCCGAAGCGGATATTATCAAGAGTAATAATATGTATAGGCTATGCTTCATGAGGGGCAAAGATAGTGATAATGTACCAATATGAACAATGTGCCAATATGCCAATTAATATTAGTTATATTTTTATTGGCATATTGGCACATTTAGCTAAGCACCTTAATGGCACGTTTGCACATTGGTTATAATCTCCATGCCTTTCTTGATAGCCGCCTCGTTCATCGGGATGAGCTTGTGGTGGCGTTCGGGCAGGGATTTCTTCAAGCCTAACAAAACGTTTTCCAGTTTCACCATCGGAACGATTTTCAGTAGTCCGCCGAGGATCAGCATATTGAATGCTTTCTCGTTTTTCATCTCGGTAGCCGCGTCCATCGCATCCACACGATATACACTGACATCGGTCCGTTTCACCGGTGTATGGATTCCGTATCCGTCATAAATAATGATACCGCCTTTTTTCACCTTGTTTTCGAACTTCTCCATCGAAGGTTGGTTCAGGATGATGGCAATGTCATATTCGTTCAATACGGGAGAGCTGATGCGGTCGTCGCTCAGGATGACGGTTACGTTGGCTGTACCGCCTCGTTGTTCTGGGCCGTAAGAAGGCATCCAACTGACTTCCTTTCCTTCCATCAGGCCGGAATAAGCCAGGATCTTACCCATTGACAAAACCCCTTGTCCACCGAAACCTGCTATTATAATTTCTTGCTTCATTGCTTCAAAAATTAATAATTACTTATTATTCCTTATTCTTGAGATCTCCTAACGGATAGAACGGGAACATATTCTCTTCCATCCATTTGTTAGCTTTCTCAGGTGTCATTTTCCAACCGGACGAGCAGGTGGAAACGAATTCGACAATCGAAGTGCCTTTGCCGGCCATCGAGTTTTCGAATGCCTTGCGAAGCATCTTTTTAGCCTTGCGGACGGCTGCCGCGGTCTGTACGCTCTGGCGGGTGACCAGGCAGGTCCCTTCCAGTTGTGCAAGCAGGTCGCCGATCTTCAAAGGATAACCGTTTAGGGCGATATTACGGCCATACGGACAGGTTGCCGTCGGCATTCCTTCCAGTGTGGTAGGAGCCATCTGACCGCCTGTCATACCATAGATGGCATTGTTGACAAATACGATCACGATATTTTCTCCACGGTTGGCAGCATGGATTGTTTCGGCGGTACCGATGGCAGCCAAGTCGCCGTCGCCCTGGTACGTGAACACCATCTTGCCCGGATTCAGTCGCTTGACGGCTGTCGCGATGGCAGGCGCACGTCCGTGGGCCGCTTCGATCCAGTCGATATCCAGATAGTTATAGGCAAAAACGGCGCATCCGACGGGAGAGATGCCGATCGTTTTATCTTCCATCCCCATTTCGGCGATCACTTCGGCAATCAGCTTGTGTATCACACCGTGGCTGCAACCGGGACAGTAGTGCATGGGATTTTCATTCATCAACCTGGGTTTTCCATATACCAGGTTTTCCGGTTTTATTATTTCGTTAATTTCCATACTATGAATAATTTTTCAATGTGCTTATATTAATAATGTGGTAATTTGCCAATGTGCCAGTTAAGGAATGCGTCAACAACAATATGGATTGGCACATTGTCTGATTGGCACATTGCCACATTATTAACTTATAAATCTCATCAGATATTGAACCAAGCGGAAACAGATCGCCGCGCCACCGCAATACAGGAATGGCAGCCGGTTTTCAGGGAAGGCGAAGTAGCAAACAACTGCTGCCACTGCCAAAACCATGAATAACCAGGTCAATATCGTATCAATTTTACTTCCGCGAATCATCGTTGTTAATTTATGATTTATGAATTATGTATCACAATCGGTCATAATTCAAAATTCTTTTTCAGCGCATTCAGCACTTCATCCGGCGTGAACACGATACCTCCGAGGCGGCCGAAATGTTCAACCTTTACTTTGCCGTTTACGGCCAGACGTACGTCTTCGACCATCTGTCCGGCGTTCAGTTCGACGGAAAGCATGCCCTTTACTTTCTCGGCATAAGCGGCGATCGCTTTTGTCGGGAACGGCCACAAAGTGATGGGACGGAGCAAGCCGAGCTTGATGCCTTCCGCACGTGCTATTTCCACCACCTTCTGGCAGATACGGGCAGAAGAACCGAAAGCGATCAGCAGATATTCGGCATCTTCGCACTGGAACTCTTCGTAGCGGACTTCATTTTCTTCGATCTTCCGATATTTAGCTTGGAAGCGGATGTTGTTTTCCTCCATCTTTGCCGGGTCCAGCTCCAGTGAAGTAATGACATTCGGTTTACGGCCGGCTGTCTTTCCCTGTGTGGCCCATGGGCATTCGGCTATGATTTCTTCCTCTGTACGGCGTGTATGGAAAGGAGGCAATACCACTTTTTCCATCATCTGCCCGATGATGCCGTCTGCCAGGATAATGGCCGGATTACTGTATTTGAAAGCGAGTTCGAAACCCAGTCCGACAAAGTCCGCCATTTCCTGTACGGAAGAGGGAGCGAGCGTGATCAGGCGGTAGTCGCCATGTCCGCCGCCTTTGACGGTCTGGAAATAGTCTGCCTGGCTGGGCTGGATTGTCCCCAGGCCGGGACCGCCACGCATCACGTTCACGATCAGACAGGGCAGTTCGGCTCCTGTGATATAAGATATACCTTCTTGTTTCAGACTGACACCGGGGCTGGATGAGGAGGTCATCACACGTTTGCCCGTACCTGCACCTCCATATACCATATTGATGGCTGCCACTTCACTTTCGGCCTGTAGCACGACCATTCCGGTTGTTTCCCACGGCATTTCGGCCATCAGGGTTTCGAGTATCTCCGACTGCGGAGTGATCGGGTAGCCGAAGTAACCGTCCACACCGTAGCGGATAGCCGCATGGGCGATGGCTTCGTTACCCTTCATTAATTTTACTTCTTCTGCCATACCTTATATTTAATTGTCAATTGACAATTGACAATTTTGTTTTGTGATTAATATTCTGATTCCTTTTTCTGTTTGTTAAATTGTCAATTGTGCATTGTCAATTGTCAATTCTCTTCTTGTAGATGGTCAAACAACCGTCCGGACAAACCAACCCACAGCTTGCACAACCGATGCAGTCATCGGGGTTTTTCATGTACACATAATGGTATCCCTTGTTGTTTACTTCACGCGGGTGCAATTCGAGAACATCCGACGGGCAGGCTACTACGCAGAGGTTACATCCTTTGCATCGCTCTGTGTTTACAACAACAGCTCCTTTTATCTTCGCCATAATTTATTATATTTAAAAACTAATGTAACACTAACTATCTCACTTGCGACTGCCAAAGGTAGTAAAAACTTTACAGAAAGAGCCTTTTTTAGAAACTGTTTTGATTATTTCACCTCGAACGATATTGTCTTTCGATTGCCCTGGTCGTCGATCAGCGTCAGGCGATGTTTGCCGGGGGAAGCGGAGAAGCTGATCTGGTGGTGGTCTGTCGTTTCGCCGGCATACGTGTCGTCGAGATGCCAGTAGAGGATGGCATCCGGACGGGCGTGGGCAGCTTTGAAGACAAACTGCTCCCGTTTGCCGGAGAAGCCTTTCGGAAGATAAAGGATGGCGTTATGCTCCGGATAGATCAGTTCGATCTGCCGGCCCCTGTCTTCACCGCATCCCGGTTTGACAGGAGGCAGGGGAGCGTAGTCGATATGATAGTTCCGGTAATAATATTCTTCGGAAGGAGGCAGTACGAACCACGGGCGTGCGATCATCCGGCCGACCGATTCGCACGAGCTGTTCACCCGGAAACGGCCGTCCGCAGAAAGATGGACAAGCCGGTGGTAGGGGCAGACTTCCGTCTTGTCGGCCGAGCGCGGCATGTAGAGTGTGTCTACCCGGTCACAGATAGCGGATGCCTTGTGCCCGCTGAGACGGCAGATGGCCATCGGGAGGAGTTCGTCGTAAGGCATGTCGAACCAGCCGCTTCCCGGAAGGAGCGAGAACAGGTCGAAGAGGACGGGAGCGGCATTACCCACGCCTGTCAGTCCCGCTCGGCCTTCTCCCGAAGCGTTGCCCACCCATACGCCGACCGTATAGCGCGGGGTTGTCCCGATCGCCCAGGCGTCCCGTCCGCCATAGCTCGTCCCCGTTTTCCAGGCCACCTGCTTCATGGAGCCGAACTGCTGCCAGTCCGCCTCTTCTTCAGGGCGGTTCAGCGCCGACATCGCTTCGAAGGCGAACCAGATGGAGGCGGCGGAGAGGAACGGCTTGTCCGTAAGCCTTTTGTCGGCGACAGAGCGGACCGGATCGGCCGGAGGAGCCGGGAAAGGAGTGAGCGGATGAATATCCGCCGGGTCATACCGCCCGTTGTAAGTCCGGTAATGTGCGAGCGTACGCGCCAGTGAAGCATACATGCCGGTGAGGTCCCATAACGTCCCTTCGGCGCCTCCCAGGATCAGCGAAGCCCCGTAATGTTCTTCGGAAAAGCGCAGCGTGGTCATGCCCGCCTTTTTCAGCAGCGACATGAACCGCCCCGTGTTGTAGGCCGAAAGCATCCGTACCAGTGGGACGTTGAGCGAACGTTCGATCGCCCGGTGTGCCGGGACCGCCCCGTAGAACGTCTTGTTGTAGTTTTGCGGCGAGAAGCCGTTCAGGTTCAGGGGGACGTCTGAAACGAGCGTACCGGGGAGCAGCTGCCCGTCGTGCAGCATGGCGGCATAAAGAAAGGGCTTCAGGATGCTGCCCGTGCTGCGTGGCGAAGTGATGATGTCTACCTGGTTCCCTTTGCGGGCGTCGGCCTTGAAAGTGACGTTTCCCGCATAGGCCAGCACCTCGCCCGTTTCGGCATCGGCGATGAGGGCGGCCAGGTTATGGATGTGGTTGGAGGCGTAGTCGCGGGCGTAGCGGTTGACGATCTCCTGTGTCTGGCGTTGCAACATCCGGTTGACGGAGGTCGTGATACGCGTTCCCGGAGCGTCGGCCGCCAACCGTTCGAGCAGGTGAGGGGCTTCGTCGGGCAGAGGCACGGGCGCTTCGGGAAGCGGTTCGAGGAGCGACAGCCCGTATTCGGTTTCGTCCAGTATCCCTCTCTCCTTTAAGGCGGTCAGGAGCTTGTCGCGTTTGGCTTTCAGCCGTGCCCGGTTACGTCCGGGATGGATCAGGGCGGGCGAGTTGGGCAGGACGGCGAGTGTGGCGCTCTCGGCCCACGAGAGGTCGGCAGCGCTTCGCCCGAAATAGCGCCAGGCCGCCGTCTCGATGCCTATCACATTCCCTCCGAACGGGGCGTGCGAGGCATAGAAGTTCAGGATCTGATGTTTGTCGAAGGCTGTTTCCAGGAGAAGGGCATAGCCGGTTTCGACCATTTTTTCATACAGGGTACGCTCGCGGTTGCCCCGCGCGATCCGTGCCAGCTGCATGGTGATCGTGCTCCCCCCGCTGACGACCTTGCCCCGGCTGAGGTTGATCTGCATGGCTCGGACGATGGCAACCGGGTCTACTCCCGGATGCCGGAAGAAGCGTTTGTCTTCGTAGGTCAGCAGGCAGGTCACGAACTTGCCGGGAAGACTGTCTGCCGGAGGGAAACGCCATTGCCCGTCCGGTGCGATCCGTGCCCCTAACAACTGCCCGTCGGAAGAATAGAGCAGGGTGGAGCAGGCCTCCGGAAAGAGTGTCCGGGGGGCGGTCAGATGCAGGACCGTTCCTATCAGCAGCTTTATGAAAAACAGGTGGAAGACAATCATTCGCCATTTGGTTTTACTCCTCTAAGTTAGTCATTATTTTCGCGATTTCCAACCATATTTCCTTGAATTTTTCTTCGTCAGTGTGCTGGCTGAAGGCATTTGCGAGGCGGAAGAACCAGTGGAGCGTCGTTGCCGGCTTCAGCCCCTTTTAAAGTCTATGTAGATACGTTTGCTGATGTGGGCCGATTGGCAGAGGGTGTCGATGCTGATGCCCTCTTCGATCCTTTTCTTGTCGATGAATTCGGCAACTTGGCTGATTAGGCCGGGATTTTTGAAGTCTTTTGTCATGATATGAGTTATAATTAGTTAAATAGCAGGAAGTTTCCGGTTGTCCGGTTCCCTTATGTGGGAACTTTTGTTTGCCGGATAGTCCGTATTTTTATGCTGCTTATGACAGCGAGTGCAAATGTATAATTAATTTTAATAGTATTATGGAAAAATCTTTCAGCCTGTTTGCCAATTTCAAGCAAACAACCCCATCGGAGATCACGTTGGACCGTGTTTACCGGCTCATCACTACCGACTCCGACTTGCGTGACCGTACCGAGAAATTCCGCTTCTACCTTCGGGTAGGAAACAAGCAAATGTCGGCCTGCGAAAAGACTTCATGCCCCGCCTTCACTCCCGCCGTGCGATGCGAAGGAGGCAGGAAGCGCATGCATATCAAGGCTTATACCGGTTTGAGCCTTTGCGATTTGGATCATATACCGGAAGAACGGATGGCGGAGGCTTTTGCGGCGGTCTGTGCCGACCCCCATGTCCTTTTGGCCTACCATACGATCAGCGGACGGGGGCTGCGCGTCATTTACGCTTTTCTCTTTGAAGACGGCAGTTCCGTCGCGGACGCCGACCCTGCCGATCGGAAGACGCTCCGGGTCTACCAGGAGGGCTACCGACAGGGTAACGAACTTTTCGCCCGCCTCGCCGGGCTGGAATACGACAGCAGTTGCAAGAATCCCGAACGGATCAGCGGTACGGCTTATGATCCGGACGCCTATTACAATCCGGAAGCCCTGCCGCTCCAGGTCAAGCTGCCGCCTGCTCCCTCCGCGAAACCGGGTCGGTCGAAAGGACAGAAGGCGAAACCGGGACGCTATACCGCAACGGCGGGCAAGGCGGCCGAGGTGTCCGGAAAACGGCTGGAGGACGAAGGAATCCGCTATGAGCCGGGCCACCATAACGAATATGTCATGCGCACCGGCTACCTCTTCAACCTCTATGGCGTGCCGGAGGCGGAGGCCGTCGCATGGGCGGTCGAGGCGTTTGCCGATTATGGCGCGGAGAACGTCGAGAGCACCTTCCGTTCCTGCTACGCGGGAAAGGAGGAGCATGGCTCCGTGCGCCTGCCCCGGAGCGCTGGCGGCAAAGGCAGACGGGAGGCAGACGAGGCGAACAAGCCGGCCGAGGTGGAGGCGATCGAGGCGTTCCTGCTTTCGCAGGCGGAGTTCCGCCACAATGTCATCACGCACCATTGTGAAATCCGCTGGACGGAGGAGGCCGGCTTCCTGCCGCTGACAGACCGTGACGTGAATACGCTTTGGGGGCGGATGAACAAAACGGTGGGACGCGTCTATCTGACGGATATATACAATGTGATACATTCCGAGTTCGTCCCCCTCTTCAACCCTTTCCAATCCTATTTCGACCATTTGCCATCATGGGACGGCGTGAGCGACCCTATCGGCGACCTGGCCGATACGGTGCATGTCAAAAGCGACCAGGCGGAGTTTAGGGACTATTTCCGGAAATGGTTTGTCGGCATACTGCCCGCGCTGCTCGACGATACGGTCGTGAACCATGAGATCCTGGTCCTTATCGGCGAACAGGGGCTTTACAAAACCACCTGGTTCAACTTCCTGCTGCCACCCGAACTGCGCTGCTATTTCTATACGAAGACGAACAGCGACCGCCTGAATAAGGACGATCTCTTTTCCCTTACCGAATTCGCCCTGATCTGTTTCGAGGAGCTCGACGGCATGCGGCCTGCCGAGTTGAACCAGTTGAAGGCGATGGTCACCATGCCTTACGTCAACGAGCGAGCGGCCTACGGGCGCAACAAGGAACGCCATCCGCATATCGCTTCGTTTTGCGGCACGGGCAATAATGTCCAGTTCCTGACCGACCCGACCGGCAACCGCCGCTGGTTGCCTTTCGAGGTGTCGCAGATCCGGGACCCGCATCTGCATGCCATCCCTTACGAGCTGGTCTACAGCCAGGCCTATGCCTTGTGGAAAAGCGGTTTCTGCCACTGGTTCTCGCAGGAGGAGATACGGAAGCTGAACATGCATAACAGCCGCTTCGAAGTCCCCAACCTCGAAGAAGACCTGATCCGTACCCATTTCCGCAAACCGTTCGAGGGCGAGGCGGGCATTTTCGTCACGGCGGCCGATATCCTGGAGCAGATCAGTTCTTGCCTGCGTTACCCCCTGAGTCCGAATAAAATCGGGCGTATCATGGCGGGGCTGGAGTTCGAATCGATCCGGTATAAAGGGAAGAGGGGCTATATCACAGTGAAAAAGACCGGGGAGGATATCGACAGGGAACGGAGATCCGGCGCTTTGGGATTGTGATTTTTTGCTTCCGGCCCGTTTTTTTGACACAATTGGCACATTTGACATAGGGTTGTAGAAATATATATACGCGAGATAAATAATTAATTATTTAATATACCTACATAGGTATATATACCAGAATATATATTATTACCTATATATAGTTTAGCAACCCTATGTCAAATGTGCCAATTGTGTCAAATCCCGCAAGGTCCGTCTTCCGGCATTTCCATGATTGCCGGCCTGCGTTCCTGCAAACGTCGGCCCGCATTCCTGCAAATGCCGGGCGGCAATCATGGGAATGCCGGGCGGTGTGGCAGGGTTATAGCTTCCCGATCTCTTCGGCCGTCTCGATGGCGTCTTCCAGGATCACGACGTTGGTGAGGTGCTCTTCGTAGGCGTGGCGTTCCCCGCGTGTCATGGAGTCATCCTATGGTTCTCCCAGATATTCGAAAATCAGTGCCACCTGCCGGGAGGTGAAGAGCCGTTGTTTCGTGTAGTAGCCGGTCTGTCGCAACGCTTCCGTGAGCGGGCGGTTCAGGCGTATCCAGGCGGCGAGCCGGTTCAGTGCGGCCTGGGAGGTGATCTCCGGTGCATAGGCCTGTGCCAGTTCGCTCTTGCTGTAGGGACGGATTTTCATGATTTTTCTGTTTGATTGTATGGTTATAAAGATACGGAAAAAATCTGGGATACGGAAGTGTTTCTGCTCATGAATCGGTTATATATCTAACCTTATTCATGGTTGGCTCACACTGTCTCATCCTGTCTCCCGATCGCCTTTTGCGCCTGCCGTATCTTTGTCTCAGAGATTAATAGCAGAGAAGTATTCATTTAAAAAAAGTAAGGTTATGCCATTAAATTACAGTATTGTTTTGTTAGGCAATCCGCGTAAGCCGGACGATCCGAAGAAAGCCTACGCCCGTTCGCAGGTCAGCAAGGAGCTTACGTTGAAAGGGCTTTCGCAACGTGTCGCGGCCCAGACGACCGTGAGCCGTGCGGATGTTTCAGCGGTGTTGATCAGTGTGGTCGAGAATATGATCGAGGCCCTGCGCGACGGGGAGCAGGTTGATTTCGGCGAGTTGGGCAAGTTCCGTTTGCAGGCGACCAGCCGGGGAGCCGATAGCGCGGAGGTGTTTACTGCCACCAATATCACCGGAGTCAATATCCAGTTCGTTCCCGGCGACGATCTGAAAAAGATCTTCAACGGTATGAGTTTCAATCCCGTACCCAGCCGTGCATCCGTACGTGCCGTACTCCGTGCCGAGAAAGCAGGCGAGACGACGGTCGACCTGTCGAAGAAACCGAACGAAGGAGGCGGGAGCGGAGGCGAAGATGACCGGCCGGGAGAACTTTAAGCAATTGATAATTGACAATTAAAAGCAAGAGAAAAGCGTAGGGCGGGACCCTGCCCCATGCTTTTCAAATCATAAATCATAAATCTCATCATGGAACAAAAAAACGAAAAGAAATCTGTCTGGGGAGTGCTCCTCAAAGTGATCATCGCCGTAGCCAGCGCCATTGCCGGTGCGCTCGGCATAAGCGCCTGCTCGTTATGACGGCGGGATGTTTCTATCAGAATTATCGGGAGGTACGCCTCCTGATAATTCATTGCAGCGCGACGCGCTATGACCGCGATTTCCCGGTGGAGGCCTTGCGGGCTTCACACAAGGCGAGAGGATTTGCCGATATCGGCTATCATTTCTATATCACCCGCGACGGCTATCTCCACCGTTGCCGTCCCGTCAACCAGATCGGTGCACATGCAGCCGGGTGGAACGACCGGAGCATCGGCATCTGTTATGAAGGCGGCCTCGATGAGGCGGGAACCCCTTCCGACACCCGTACCTACGCCCAGAAATGTTCGCTGCTCGACCTGCTCCGCCAGCTCCGGCGGGACTATCCGGAGGCGAAGATAGTGGGACATTGCCAACTGAGTCCTTACATCCGCAAGGCCTGCCCTTGCTTCGACGCCAGGGAGGAGTATGCGGGATTGGAAGAGGAAGTGTCAAGAAAATAGACAGTGGTGTCTAATTATTAGACAGTCTGTTCGAATTGTTGGATATCTATTTTATTGATTATTTGCTCGTTATGCTATTTGGCATATTTTTTGTTAGTATTGAAGCAAAACAGTTGGATATGAAAACGATTTTGCGAAATTTCTTTAGTGTGCTCCGCCGGTTCAAGACGGCTTCTGTTTTGAATGTGCTGGGGTTGAGCATTGCTTTTGTGGCGTTTATGCTCATTATGATGCAGGTGAATTATGATTATACGTTCGACCGCAGCCACCGGAACGCCGATGCTATCTTCCGGGTGGATATCGTACACGGAAGCAAAGGGTCGCAAGCCATTATCTGCCGTCCGTTCGCGCGGGCGTTTGCCGGGTCTTCGCCTCTTATAGAGGAAGGATGCCTTTTGAGTGCTTGGACCGAAAGCCGTTTTTTCTATATAGAGGATGGCGGACAGCGGACGAGCTACAAGGAAGATGCGTGGAACGTGACTCCCGGAGTCTTGGAAGTGTTCCGTTTCGATATGCTCGAAGGAAGCGAGCGCTCTTTGGATGAGCCCAACAGCGTAGTCCTTCCGGAAAGCATGGCGAGAAAGATCTTCGGTGACGAATCGGCGGTAGGCAAGCAGCTGATCTCTGCCAATCCTATGGAAGATGCGAAAATCGTGAAAGGCGTATATAAGGATTTTCCCCGTAACTCTGCTTTGAAGAACGTCATGTACACGTCGATGAGTCCGAAGGAAAACTATGATAACTGGGGAAACTGGAATTATTTTTTCTTTGTCCGTCTGGGCGAGGGGATGGATAAGGCTGAGGTGTTGGACAATTTCAAGCGTAATTTTAATGCGAAGGAAGCCTTCGGCAATGAGTTCGAATGGGGGGAGGAGAATAGCTTGGATCTCCGCCTGACCTCTTTGCCGGATGTCCATTTCCTGAATAACGTGGATTTCGATTCGATGCCGAAAGCGAGCCGCCAGACGTTGCTGGTGCTTTTCTCCATCGCTTTTGTCATCCTTATTATCGCCGGTATCAATTTTACCAATTTCAGCACGGCGCTGACTCCTATGCGCATCAAGAGCATCAACACGCAGAAGGTGCTGGGCAGTTCCGACCGTACGTTGCGTGGAAGTTTGTTGGTAGAGGCGGTCTGCGTCAGTCTGTTTGCTTATCTGCTTTCGCTTCTTTTCTTATACATAATCCCCAAAACACCGGTAGTCTCGCTGGTGGATGCCGATATCTCGTTCGGGGCGCAGCCGATGATCATTGCCGGCACGGCGGTGATCGCGGCGATCGTGGGAGTGCTGGCCGGCCTTTATCCTTCCTACTATGTCACCTCTTTCCCGCCGGCATTGGTGTTGAAAGGAAGCTTCGGCCTCTCGCTTGCCGGGCGCCGGATGAGGAGCGTGCTGGTGGGGGTCCAGTTTGTGGCTTCTTTCATCCTGATTATCGGCTCTTTATTTATGTACCTGCAAAATCATTATATGCAGAATGCGCCGTTGGGATATGACAAGGAGGAGATGATTATCGTGCATCTGAATAATACTATAAATAAGAACCGGGATGCTTTCACGGACCGGTTGAAATCGTTCTCCGGCGTGCAGGACGTGACCTATTCCCAATTCCTGCTTTCGAGCCAGGACCAGTACATGGGATGGGGGCGTGACTATAATGGGAACAACATCAATTTCCAGTGTCTTCCTGTTTCTTCTTCTTTCCTGAAAGTGATGGGGATAGAGGTCAAGGAAGGTCGTGATTTCCGTCCGGAAGACGATCAGAAGGAGACGGGTTGCTATATATTCAACGAAAAGGCGAAGGCGCAGTACGAATTGAAGTTGAACGAAAAGATCGACGGTGACGAGATCATCGGTTTTATCCCGGATATCAAGTTCGCCTCATTCCGCCAGGAAGTTACCCCGATGGCTTTCTATCTTTGGGGCAAATACCAGTGGGGGCAGGAAGGCAACTATTATAATACCGCCTATGTGAAGTTCAAGGCGGGAAGCGACCTTCGCTCCGGAATGGAGCATGTGCGCGAGTCGCTGGAAAAGTTCGATTCGGAGTATCCTTTTGTGGTCCGTTTCTATGACGAGGTTTTGCAGCATACCTACGAAAAGGAATTGAAGATCGGTTCTTTGATCACCTTGTTCAGCCTTGTCGCTATCTTTATCTCGATTGTGGGCGTGTTCGGCCTTGTCGTGTTCGAAAGCGAATACAAGCGGAAAGAGATCGCCGTGCGCAAGGTGTTGGGATCGACGACGGGAGAAATCTTGTATATGTTCAATGTGAGCTACTTCTGGATTTTGCTGATATGCTTCGTCTTCGGTGCTCCGGTCGCCTGGTACGGCGTACACCGTTGGCTGGAGAATTTCGCCTACCGTACGCCGATGTATTGGTGGGTGTTGCCGCTGGCTTTCCTGGCCGTAGGCGTGATCACGTTTATGACGGTGACGTACCAGAACTGGCATGTCGCTAACGAAAATCCGGTAAAGAACATAAAATCAGAATAAAATCAAAAAAACATAATTCAGAAAGTCATGATAAAGATCGAAGGTTTAAGTAAGTTTTTCCGTACGGAAGAGGTGGAGACGATTGCATTGAATAATGTTTCCCTGGAAGTGAAAGATGGCGAGTTTGTGGCTATCATGGGACCTTCCGGATGTGGCAAATCTACATTGCTGAATATCTTGGGGCTGCTGGACAATCCGACTTCGGGCGATTATTACCTGGCAGGCAAGGAAGTCGGGCATCTCAAGGAGAAGGAGCGTACGCAGGTCCGCAAAGGCAACATCGGTTTCGTGTTCCAGAGTTTCAACCTGATCGACGAACTGAACGTGTTCGAAAACGTGGAACTCCCGCTTACCTACCTGAAAGTAAAAGCCGGCGAGCGTAAGCAGATGGTGAACGATATCCTGAAAAGGATGAACATCAGCCACCGCGCGGGCCATTTCCCGCAGCAGCTTTCCGGAGGACAGCAGCAGCGTGTGGCCATCGCACGTGCTGTCGTTTCGAATCCGAAGATCATCCTCGCCGATGAGCCGACCGGTAACCTGGACTCGAAGAACGGAGCCGAAGTGATGCAATTGCTCACCGAACTGAACCGGGAAGGGACCACGATCGTCATGGTGACTCACTCCAAGCACGATGCCAGTTTTGCCCACCGGATCATCAATCTGTTCGATGGAAGCATCGTCTCGTCGGTGAACGAGTTTATCTGAGGTGCAGAAGAAAGAACAGGAAGCCGTTTGATTTTTTTTCAAACGGCTTTTTGTATGATTTCCAGAATAAAATCATACCTTTGGAGCAATCTAAATTTAATAGACCATGATCAATAGAAGAAACTTTTTGAAAAACGCGTCCCTGTTTACGTTGGGTGGCCTGATGGCCGGTAAGGTAGGGAATGCCGTTGCAGCGCAGCCTGCGACATCTGCCGCTTTCGAAGCGACGGCGGCCAAGAACATCGGTTTACAAATCTATTCTTTAGGCGACGAGCTCTACAAGGATGTTCCGGGAGGAATGAAGAAGCTGAAAAAGATGGGGTATCAGACCATCGAACTTGCCGGTTATGGGAAAGGCAAGATCCGTGATATCGAATTGATGGACTTCAAGAAGATGGCGGATGATGCCGGCATTACGATTCTGAGTTCGCATGTGAATCCTCCTGTTCGCGAATACACGAAAGACAACCTGAATACAATAAAGGAATACTGGAAGAAAACGGCTGACGACCATGCCAAGTTAGGAGTGAAATATCTGGTGCAGCCCGGCCAGCCCAGTACCCGTAACGTGGAAGAAACGAAATTTGTTTGTGAAGTCTTCAACGAAGCCGGAAAGATCGTGAAAGCGGCCGGCATACCGTTCGGTTACCACAATCACGACATGGAATTTGCCAAGGTGGTTCCCGGCGGCACGGAAATGAAGTTCGGACGCCATAACAAAGGCGAAAAAGTGTATGACATCTTCCTGGCGAATACGGACCCGTCATTGGTTTTCTTTGAGATGGACGTTTACTGGGCCGTGATGGGCCAGCAGGACCCGGTCGAGTATATCACGAAATATGCAGACCGTATCAAAGTGCTCCATATCAAAGACCGCTATGTCCTGGGTGATTCCGGCATGATGAACTTCGAGCAGATATTCAAGCATTTCTATGCAAACGGCCATAAGGACTATTTCGTTGAAATGGAAGGTACAGGCAGCGGACATCAGTTCGAAGGCGTGAAGAAAAGTGCCGATTACCTGCTGAAGTCTTCGTTTGTAAAGTAAGCAGACACGGAAGCATTAATAGAGTAAGAGGTGTGTCGAAACTATCCTGTTCCCGCGCTTGACGCGGGATCGCATTAAAACCAGCCCTATAAAAGTCTGATTGATAAGGTCTGTCCTTTTGCATCCCCGCATCAAGTGCGGGGACAAGGAGATTTTGACACACCTTCCTATATGTTATGTCCGGAAATCTTCCGCGTCCACTTTTGCAACTTCTGTGCCTACCTTATAACGCCTCTTTGATCTTTTCAACCATATCCTGATATTCCGCATCCGTCAAGTATACTTTTTGCGGGTTCATGGTAAATGTCCCGCCGAAGTCAGGGCCTCCTTCATATTTCGGGGCCAGGTGGAAATGAAGGTGCGACAGTTTGTCCGAATAAGCGCCGTAATTGATCTTTTGTGGATTGAATACTTTCTGCATCGCGCGGGTCACCCGTACGACATCGACCATGAATGCGTTCCGTTCTTCGTCGCTGAGCATGTTCAAGTCGTGTACATGGTCTTTGTAGGCAACCAGGCAACGCCCGCGATACGTTTGTTCCTTGAACAGGAACAGTCTGGATACCGAGAGAGGAGCGATTTCGATCATCAGCTCGTGTAAAGTCTGATTGTTCTGGCAATACAGACAATCTTTGGGATCACTTAAATTCATATTTTATTAGATTTCATTAATGATGTGGCTAAATTAACAATTAAAATGGAGATTGGAAGAGGTGTGCCACATTTATTGTAGAAAAAATACACGGACTTCTACACTTTTTCCCATGTTTTATGGTTGGGTATCCGATGGTTTGCTCTTTTTCTACCCCTTATTTTGTAAGCTCTGGGACACTTTATCATGTTTTTGGCATGCTGTTGTGGTACGATCCTTGTACTTGTTTGATCAGATTGAATAAAGGTTTTAGTAATCACTTAGGTATTAACTTTTAAATTGTTAGAGTCATGAAAAAGATTGTTTTAATGGTAGCGGTAGTAGCATGTGTGGCATTCGCATCACAAGGTGTACAGGCATCGACTGTACAGGTATCAGTCGAAAACGTAATGCAGGACGATTTCGTGAAAATCGAGGTAAAGGAACTTCCCCAGGCCGTGCAGGATGCAATCGCCAAGTCTTACGAGGGCAGTACGGTGAAGGAAGCCTATGTTGCCGGTGCCGACGGTGCTAAGAAGTATAAAGTCGTCCTTGTCGACAAAGATCAGAAGGAACAGACGGTTGTTCTGAATGAGAAGGGCGAGGTAATCGAGTAAGTATGTATCTATCTCCCGATACTGTTTTCTAATAAAATTTTAAATAAGAGTTAGTGAAACTTATCGACACATGAAGCCGTTCTGTCTGCGAAGATAGAATGGCTTTTTTATATATTAATTAGATTTATTTTCATCTTGTTAGATGTGAGAGTTCGAATAATTCATATCTTCGCCTCTCTAATCAATCGCTGTGTATATAGCAAATGGAAATATTTATTATTATCGGTCTTATCTTATTGAACGGCCTTCTTTCTATGTCGGAAATTGCTTTGGTGTCAGCTCGTAAGGCTCGTCTTGAGCTGGAAGCAAAACGTGGAAACAAATCTGCCAAGACTGCTTTGAAGCTGGCAAACGAACCGGACCGGTTTCTCTCTACCATCCAGATCGGGATTACGCTTATCGGTATTCTGACCGGTTTGTATTCGGGCGAGGCTTTTGCCTATGACCTGGCCGAGCATGTCCGCCGCATTCCTTTTCTGGAACCTTATGCGTTGGGAGTTTCCAAAACCACTATTGTCGTGATCGTCACTTATCTGACATTGATTATGGGCGAGCTGGTCCCCAAACGTATCGGTATGGGCTATGCTGAGCGTGTGTCGATGCTCGTTGCCAAACCGATGAATTTCCTTTCGCTGGTCGCCTCGCCTTTCGTGTGGCTGTTATCCAAGAGTACGGCGTTGACCGTCAGACTGATCGGAACCGATGCGACTGAAGAAAACAAGGTGACGGAGGAGGAGATCAAGGCGATTGTCAAAGAAGGCTTTGATGTCGGCGAAGTGCAGGAAGTCGAGCAGGACATCGTGGAACGCGTGTTCAATCTGGGCGACCGTAATGTCGGTTCTATCATGACACACCGCAGCGAGCTTGTCTGGCTGGACCTGACGGACAGTATCGAGCAGATACGCGAGAAAGTCCAGGAAAATCTTTTCAACATCTATCCGGTTGCTGCCGGAAAGTTTGACGATATCAAAGGCGTCGTCTATCTGAAAGACTTGTTCGGCCGTATCGACGAGCCGGATTTCTCTTTGTCGCAGGTGATTCGTCCGGCGGAGTTTATGCCGGAAAACCAGAGTGTGTATAATGCGTTGGAACAGTTTAAGCAGGCACGTGTGAAATATGGCATCGTCACGGACGAGTTCGGAGGCATCCAGGGGATCGTCACCTTGAAAGATATCATGGAAGGTCTGATCGGGCAGGTTCCCGATGTGGGGGAAGAGGCCGAGATCGTCGAGCGGTCCGACGGGACCTGGCTGGTGGACGGGCAGTACAACTTCTATGACTTCCTTGAATATTTCGACATGGAAGATTTGTATGCCGAGCATGACTATAATACGCTCAGCGGCCTGATCCTGGAGATTCTGGAACGGGTTCCGAAGACCGGTGAGAAATTGAGCTGGTTGAACTTCGAATTCGAGATCGTCGATATGGACGGCGCCCGTATAGATAAGGTTTTGGTTTCCAAGATACCTCAGAAAGAATAAACCGGCGTCAGATATCTGCCAGCCTGTGCAACACTTCCATCTTGCCGAAAAGGATGAGCAGATCACCTTCTTCGACTCTCAGGTCTCCGGTGATTTTGTCGATGACGGAGTATTGGGTTTGTTTTAACCCGATCAGGTTGCGTTCTGTCTTGGGGCGTTCGATGCCGACAAGGCGCACTCCGAAATTCTCTTCCAAGTCTATGGTCTGCAGGGTCTGTCCGACAAAGGTGACAGGTGCTTTTATCTTGTAGAGATGGTGTGTATCCGTCACTCTGTACCATTGTTTGAAGAGTTCCCCAAGTAAGGATTGGGATGCGTACATACCGGCGAAATCATCTTCCGGAGTGATGATCTCCGCTACACCGATCGAACGGATCACTGCCTCGTGGATGGGAGAAATCCCTCGTACGATCAGTTTGTTCACATCTAAGTTCTTTAGCAGGGCTACAGTCTGTATGGAGGTCCCGAAGTCCTTGCCGAAGGTGACGAAGATGGCATCCATCTCGTTCAGTGGTAGCGTGTTCAAGGCGTCTTTGTCCGTCGTGTCGAGGCTGATTGCTCCGGATATGGTGTGTTTGACCGCTTCGGTCTTGTGCGGGTTGATATCTACGCCGATCACTTCATTGCCGATGCGTGTCAGGCTTTCGGCGATGGCGCGTCCCAGGTTTCCTAATCCGATTACTAAATATTTCATATTGTATTCTTTATGTTACATTAATATATTTTCCTGTGGATAGGTGTAATTCTTCTTTTTGTATTCCTTGTAGAAACTGATAAAGAAGGCCAGTATGCCGATACGTCCGACCAGCATGGTGAAGATGATGACCAGTTTTCCCGAAATGCTCAGTAACGGGCTGAAGTTCAAACTTAACCCTACCGTGCTGAGTGCCGACACGACTTCGAAGATCAAGGTGAAGACCGGTACGTCTTTTTCGGTAATGGACAATATCCAGACGGCCGCCCCCAGCCAGCAGAAATAGAAAACGATTGTGGCGAAAGCCCTGCGTATGGTTTCCGGTGATATTTCACGTTTGCGGATTTCCACATTCTCTTTCCCGCGGGCGGCGTTGTGCGCGGTCAGCAGGGCGACACAGACGGTCGTTACTTTCAAACCGCCGCCGGTAGACATGGGAGCGGCACCTATTATCATCAGGATCAGTGTCAGCATGAGTGTTCCGGTAGTCAGCGTCCCCATATCCGCGACGCAGAATCCGGCCGTACGCGGGGTGACGGCTCCCAGGAATGCATTGGCAAGCTGTCCTCTGAACGGCAATCCGGCGAGCGTATTGTCCATTTCCAGCAGATAGTAGAAAAATGTACCGCCGGCAAGCAATACGAACGTGCTGATCATCACGATGTACGTGTTGATATTGATAATTCTGGGGGTATGGATATAATGCTTCTGCTGTCCGATTACGATCTTGAATGTATTGACAAGCAGATGTCGTAACAGCTTCAGGTAGTTGAAAACAATCGGGAAACCTAGCCCACCGAATACGATGAGCAGGGCGATCCAGACATGCAGGTTGTATTTTTGGGCGACCAGCGGGTCATACATGTTTCCGCTCAGCGTCGAGATCCCAGCATTGCAGAAAGCCGAAACGGCATGAAACACAGCGTAGAACACTTCTTCCTGCGTGCCTCCCGGCAGCCCTCCCTTTATATCCAGATAAATCAGGTAGGCCCCTACGCCTTCGATAAACAGTGTCACGAACAGGATGTTAAGGATCACCCGGAACAGCCCGTTCACCCGGTCTTCGTTCAGCATGTCTTTCAGAACGAGCTTGCTGGTGAAAGATGAATGCCCCATGAAAGAAAGGGCAAAAAAGCTGGTGAAAGTCATGACTCCTATACCGCCGATCTGGATAAGAAACATGATGATGATATGTCCTGTATGCGTGAATGTCGTTGCCACATCGACTGTCGTCAGTCCGGTCACACAGACGGAGGTGGTCGAGATGAACAGGGCATCTACGAAATGAATCCCGTGCACCGTGGCGTTTGGCAACATCAGCAATCCCGAACCGACAAGGATGACGAACACGAAACTCAGCAGGAACAGGAGGGACGGCTTGATATGGCTTTGTAACAGCGTGAATGTCTGCCGCGACAAATGGATGGCGCTCAGCAACAGCAGGAGGAAATAAACGAACAGCGGTTCCGTGAGGAAACCGAGGTAGGGCAGCGACTGGTGGATGGCTTCTTTGAAGAATACTTTGCCCGATAGCACGGCAAAGAGGAAAAAATAAATGCCGATATCCAGGTATAACATTTTCTCTTGTATGATCTCTTTGAATTTCAAAATATACCGAAGCGATATCCCGGTAAAGAAAGCCAGCAGGAGGTAAACCCGGCTGGTTTCCAACATATGGGTGACATGGGCCGAATATTTGAATCCGAACTGATAGACCAGGATGAAGAGGGAGGCGAGAGAGGCGACGAGTATGATCCCTTCGGCCACCATGTTCAGCAAGCCCTTCATATTCGCCCAGTACATTCGGAATGAGAACTGTAGATGTTTGATATCCATAGTACGTCTTTTTTTAATAACAAATGTATTGAATAAATGTTAGAAGTTTCTTCCCTTTCCGGATAATCGCATTAAAATTCAGGTTTGGTACAGTTCCTTTTTCTGTGAGTGATAATGTATGTTAAATAACGGGCTTTTTAGCCTTTTGAGTAGATATTGTTCGAATTACATTATGTCGTATGTCGTTTTAACCTTATATTTGCGGAGAATCTTTATTGGGATATTATGGAAACACAGGAAAATAAGCATGAAATGTTTTATCCGCACGTTTCGGTCGATTGCGTATTGCTTGGGACAAACGAAGATAAACTGTGCGTGTTGCTCGTCGAAAGACAAGTTGCCGGTAGTAACGAGAAACACTACAAATTGCCGGGAAGCTTGATTTATGAGAGTGAAGATCTGGATACGGCCGCTTATCGTGTCTTGAACGAAGCGACAGGTCTGAAACGTGTAGCCTTGAAACAGTTCCGCAGTTTCGGCTCTCCTGCCCGTACCAAGAATAAAGAGGATGTGCAATGGCTGGAAAATGCTTCCAAAATGAAAATCACACGAATCGTGACGGTCGCTTATCTGGCGTTGTGTAAGTTCGGGAAGAAAATGACGATGGGGGAGATGTCCGATACCCTTATCTGGGCACCTGTAAATGAATTGCCACATCTGCCATTCGACCATAAGGAAATTGTTGAAGCTGCCGGCGAAGAGATACGGCGGTGGGTGGATGTCGAACCGGGTATCGTTTTCGATTATCTTCCGTCAAAGTTTACGGCCTATCAGTTGCGGCGCATTTTTGAGATCATTTATAATAAGACGATAGATGTACGCAATTTCCATAAAAAGATGACGGCGATGGAATACGTCGTGCAGACGGATGAAGTGGAAACGGGAGTGAATCATCGGGCAGCCCGCTATTACCGGTTCGATAAGGTGAAATATAACAAGTTGCATTCGAAGTTTAATAAGATATGATATAGTATGTGTTTATTAGGTTGTGATATCGGAAGTTCTTCGGTGAAGGCTTCTATTGTCGATAAAGATACGGGGTTGACGCTTGCCTCTGATTTTTATCCGAAAGAAGAGGCGGCGATCAAAGCCGTGCGTCCCGGATGGGCGGAGCAGAATCCGGATGACTGGTGGATGTATCTGAAAGAAGCGATAAAGGGTGCGATCGCGAAGGCGGGCATCAAGGGAACGGAGATAGATGCGATCGGCATCTCGTACCAGATGCATGGGCTCGTATTGGTGGACAGGAAGATGCAGGTGCTGCGTCCGTCGGTGATCTGGTGCGACAGTCGTGCGGTGCCTTATGGGGATCGCGCTTTCAAGTCGATCGGCGAAAAGCAATGCCTGGCACATCTTTTGAATTCTCCCGGAAACTTTACGGCTTCCAAATTGGCATGGGTAAAAGAGTATGAACCGCAGATATTCGGACAGGTGCATAAATTCATGTTGCCTGGCGACTTTATTGCCATGCGCATGACGGGCGATATTGTCACGACTGTTTCAGGCCTTTCGGAAGGAATTTTCTGGGATTTCCGGAATAACAGCGTTTCTGAAGATCTGATGAGCTATTTCGGGTTCAGCAAGGAACTGGTTCCGGATATCCGTCCGACTTTCGGTGTGCAGGGGGAATTGCTCGGATCGGTCGCTTCGGAGTTGGGTTTGAAGAAGGGTACGCCGGTTACCTATCGGGCCGGTGACCAACCCAACAATGCGTTGTCGCTAAATGTCCTGAATCCGGGCGAGATAGCCGCTACGGGCGGTACGTCGGGGGTCGTGTATGGTGTGAACGGCAAGGTGAACTACGACACGCTGTCCCGTGTGAATACGTTTGCGCATGTGAACCATTCGGCCGACCGGACGCGCTTGGGTGTCCTGCTGTGTATTAACGGTGTGGGAATCCTCAATTCATGGGTGAAGCGGAATGTGGCCCCGGAAGGTATAAGCTATCCTGCTTTGAACGAGCTGGCGGCGACTGTTCCGATCGGTTCGGAGGGCCTCTCGATTCTGCCTTTCGGGAACGGTGCGGAGCGTATGTTACAGAACAAGCAGGTGGATTGCTCCATTCACGGGCTGAATTTCAACATTCATAATAAAGCTCATATCGCCCGTGCCGCACAGGAAGGAATTGTCTTCTCTTTCAAATATGGCATGGATATCATGAATGAGATGGGGATCGATATCGGGGTGATCCGTGCCGGTAATGCCAACCTGTTCCTAAGCCCTATTTTCCGGGATGCGTTGGCTGGTGTGACAGGAACGGTGATCGAACTTTACGATACGAACGGGGCTGTCGGGGCTGCCAAAGGCGCCGGTATCGGGGCCGGCATCTATGCGTCGGCGGAAGAGGCGTTTGCATCCCTGAAAAAGATCAATGTGATAGAGCCGGACGGACTGAAAGCGGATAAATACTGCGGGGCTTTCGAGGTCTGGAAAGAACGGTTGGAGAAAGCATTGGCGTAATAAACGAAAGCATTGTATAATCAATAAAATACTTATTATCATGAATTACTTTAAAGGTGAAAAAGAATTTTTTCCGGGAATTGGGAAAATAGAGTTTGAAGGACGCGAGTCAAAAAATCCGATGGCTTTTCATTATTATGATGAAAACAAGGTCGTAATGGGTAAAACTCTGAAAGACCACCTGCGTTTCGCTATGGCCTATTGGCATACATTATGTGCGGAGGGAGCCGACCAGTTCGGTGGCGGAACGAAGACATTTCCTTGGAATGCGGGCGCAGACCGTATTTCCCGTGCCAAGTATAAGATGGATGCTGCTTTCGAATTTATGACGAAATGTAACATACCTTACTATTGTTTCCACGATGTGGATGTCGTAGATGAAGCACCGACGTTGGCCGAATTTGAAAAGGACCTGCATACGATGGTCGAATATGCCAAACAACATCAGGAAGCGACGGGGAAGAAGCTGTTGTGGTCTACCGCCAATGTGTTCGGGCATAAACGTTATATGAACGGGGCGGCTACAAATCCTTATTTCCCTGCTGTGGCTTGTGCCGGCACGCAGATCAAGAACGCGATCGACGCTTGTATTGCCTTAGGTGGCGAAAACTATGTGTTCTGGGGGGGACGTGAAGGGTATATGAGCTTGCTGAACACCAATATGAAACGCGAAAAGGAACATCTTGCCATGATGTTGACGATGGCACGTGACTATGCCCGCAAGAACGGGTTCAAAGGAACTTTCCTGGTAGAGCCTAAACCGATGGAACCGACTAAACATCAGTATGACGTGGATACGGAAACGGTTATCGGCTTCTTGCGCTATTATGGTCTCGACAAGGATTTTGCCATTAATATCGAAGTGAACCATGCCACATTGGCCGGGCATACATTTGAGCATGAACTTCAGGCTGCCGCCGATGCCGGTATGTTGTGCAGTATCGATGCCAACCGTGGTGATTATCAGAATGGTTGGGATACGGATCAGTTCCCGGTTGACATCTACGAACTGACACAGGCTTGGCTGGTTATCCTCGAAGCAGGTGGCTTGACTACCGGAGGTACGAACTTCGATGCCAAGACACGTCGTAACTCGACCGATCTGGATGATATTTTTCTGGCTCATATCAGTGGTATGGATTCTTTTGCCCGTGCTTTGATGGCTGCTGCCGATATCCTGGAACATTCTGATTACAAGAAAATGCGTGCCGAACGTTACGCTAGTTTCGACCAGGGTGACGGTAAGAAGTTTGAAGAAGGTAAACTTCTCCTCGAAGACCTGCGTACAATCGCTCTTGCCTCTGGCGAACCGAAGCAAATCAGCGGGAAGCAGGAATTGTATGAGATGATTATCAATCAGTACATTTAATAACATATAAATAATGTTTTATCCGTTACTTTTGAATCAAACCAAAAGTAACGGATAAAACATTATTTACCTATATGAATCTCTATCGTGAAAAACAACAACTATTACATTTTTGGAATTACCCTCGTGGCGACATTGGGGGGATTATTATTCGGATATGATACAGCGGTGATATCCGGGACGGTTGAATCGCTGCGTAAATTCTTTATCGAACCTTTCGGGCTACCATTGGATCAGGCAAATGCGCTTGAAGGATTCGTTGTGAGCAGCGCTCTGATCGGTTGTATCTTAGGTGCTTCTTTTGCCGGTTGGATCAGCCAGCGGTATGGACGGAAACCTACGCTTGTGTTGGCTGCCATCCTGTTTTTGTTGTCGGCAATCGGTTCGGCGTGGCCGGAGTTGTTTGTCGGGATGCCTGGTAGCGGAGATCACACGTTCATGTACCTTTTTGTGCTTTACCGGATTGTCGGAGGAGTAGGAGTCGGTTTGGCTTCTATGGTTTCCCCGATGTATATTGCTGAGATGGCCCCGGCGGAGAAACGAGGAAATCTGGTGTCATGGAATCAGTTCGCGATTATTTTCGGTATGCTTGTCGTCTATTTTGTGAATTACAGTATCGCGTTGCAGGGAGATGCCGCCTGGTTGCATACGATCGGCTGGCGTTGGATGTTCGCGTCCGAAATCGTCCCGGCTTTGCTCTTTCTGGCCCTTCTGATGTTTGTACCGGAAACGCCTCGTTATTTGGTGATGCGCGGTAAGATGGATAAGGCACTGTCTGTATTGGATCGTTTGATGGGAAAAGAAAGAGCAGCACCTGAATTGGTGGAAATAAAAGAAAGTTTCAGGAAACAGGAACCCTCCATGCGTCCCTATTTTCTGTTTATGGGGATGTGGCTGGTGTTGTTTCTGCTTTTGTATGGAGCATTGGAACTGGCTGGAAACACGAGTGCTTTGGAGATCGCTTTGATTGGTAGCTTTTTTGTATCTCTGGTCTTCCCGGTGCGTTCATTCGGCGTGCTGATCATATTTGTCGGTGTCCTTTTGTCCGGTTTCCAGCAGTTTGTCGGGATCAACGTCGTGTTGTATTATGCGCCGGAGATCTTTAAGACAATGGGGGCCGCCACTGATGCCGCCTTGTTACAACAGATCGTGGTAGGAGCGGTGAACCTCTCTTTTACCGTGCTGGCTATCTTTACGGTCGATCGGTTCGGTCGCCGTCCGTTGATGATTATCGGAGCATTGGTCATGGCCGTCTCGATGATGATCTTGGGGACGACTTTCTATACGCATTCTGTCGGTATCGGTTCGTTGGTTTGTATGTTGGTGTACACGGCTGGTTTCGCGATGTCGTGGGGGCCGGTCTGTTGGGTATTGCTGGCAGAGATTTTCCCGAATACGATCCGTTCGACTGTTATGAGTATTGCCGTTGCCGGGCAGTGGATTGCCAATTTCCTTGTCTCCTGGACTTTCCCGATGCTCGATAAGAACCAGTATCTGACCGATACGTTCAATCATGGCATGGCCTACTGGGTTTATGGTGTCATGGGAGTTCTGGCTGCCCTATTTATCTGGAAATTCGTTCCCGAAACAAAGGGTAGGACACTAGAGCAGATGGAACAATATTGGAAATAAATCCGTAAGTTTGCTGTCCGAAAAGACAAGAATCGATGCGCATATTGAAAAAAATACTGATAGGAAGCCGGAACCTGTTGCTGTTCCTGTTTGTTTCTAGTTTGTTGGCTGTGGTGGCATATAAGTTCATACCTGTTTACTACACTCCGCTGATGTTCATCCGCGTCTATGAACAGGTGCGGGATAGCAAGCCCATCAAGCTGGAACACAAATGGATGCCTTTGAAACAAATTGCCCAGCCATTGGCACAGGCGGTCGTGGCTTCGGAAGACAATCTTTTTCTCGACCATGACGGTTTCGATATGATACAGATTCAGAAAGCCCGTGCCGATGCCGAAAAAGGCAAACGTGTACGAGGAGCGAGCACTATCTCGCAACAGACTGCCAAGAACGTGTTTCTCTGGCCCGGAAGGACTTATTTGCGCAAAGGCATCGAGGCTTATTTCACCGTCCTGATCGAATGGATTTGGGGGAAAGAACGTATCATGGAAGTTTATCTGAACTCGATCGAAATGGGAGACGGTATTTATGGTGCTGAAGCAGTCGCACAGGCTCATTTCAAAAAGCCGGCCTATAAACTGACAAAGGCGGAAGCGGCTTTGATCGCTGCGACCTTGCCGAATCCCCGCAAGTTCAACTCTGCAAAACCTTCTCCTTATATGCTGAAACGGCAGACGAAGATCATGTCGCTGATGGGGAAACTGCTTAAGATCGAAATGGGGTATGACAGTGGTGATCCCGATTCTGAATCCGGCAGTAGGAAGGTGCGTAGACGGAAGAAGCTCCGGGCGGAATCCGACACGACGGTCCGTCTGCCCGAAAAAAATATTTACATAAGAACGATAATCATATGAGTCATTTTATATATCACGACCTCGGACGTATCGAATATGAGAAGGCACTGGAACGCCAGACGGTTGCTTTCAACGCCTTGTTGGAAGCGAAAGCACAAGGCAGGACCGGGGAAAACCGGTTGTTTTTCTGCGAACATCAGCCGGTACTGACTATTGGAAAAAGTGGTAAGGACACCAACCTACTGATCCCGAAAGAACTGCTTGTGCAGCGAGGTATCTCTTTCTACCATATCAACCGGGGAGGGGATATCACGTATCACGGTCCCGGACAAATCACCGGATATCCGATCTTCGATCTCGATACCTGGAAGTTGGGACTCAAGCAATATATCGACAGGTTGGAAGAAACCATTATCCGCTTTTTAGCTATCTATGGCATTAAAGGGGAGCGGCTCGCGGGAGCTACAGGTGTGTGGATCGATCCTGGTGTACCGAGAAAAGCCCGTAAGATTTGTGCGATCGGTGTGAAAAGCAGCCGTTTTGTCACCATGCACGGTTTTGCTTTGAATATAAATACCGACTTGGATTACTTCTCTTTGATCAACCCTTGCGGTTTTAAAGATAAAGGGGTTACTTCGCTTGAGAAAGAGATGGGGATGGAGCAGGATTTTGAAGAGGCCAAAGCACGTCTTCATTCACTTTTCACTGAAATGTTTCCGGAATGATGGAACCGTATGTTATTCATTTTGCCCCATTGCAGGGTTATACCGACTCGGTTTATAGGGAAGCACATGCACAAATATTCGGAGGTGTCGAAACCTATTACACTCCGTTTGTCCGTCTCGAAAAGACTGGCTTTCGCAATAAGGAGTTGCGGGATCTTGTACCGGAAGCAAATACATCCGCCTCACTTGTTCCCCAGATGATCGCAGTTTCGCCCGAAGAGTTCCGCCGGATTGCCGGTTTGTTTCGTGAATCAGGGTACCGGCATGCTGATATTAATTTGGGTTGTCCTTTCCCGATGCAGGCACGACAACATCGGGGAGCGGGTATCCTGCCTTATCCGGATGAGGTGAAAGTGTTGTTGGAAACGATTTTTGAATTCCCGGAGATACAATTCTCGGTCAAACTGCGGTTAGGTTGGGATTCTCCTGAGGAGGCGCAAGCGCTTCTTCCTTTTTTGAACGGATTGCCCCTCACACATCTCACATTGCATCCCAGGATCGGTACGCAGCAATATAAGGGAAAGACTGACCTGAGTGCCTTCTCCCGATTTTATGATTCATGCACGCTTCCGCTTTTCTATAATGGAGACATCCGGACTTTGCCGGATATTCGTTCGTTAACCGGACGTTTTCCCCGTTTGAAAGGTATCATGATAGGACGTGGTCTGCTGTCTTCTCCTTGGCTGGCAACGGAATATATATCCGATACCCCGCTTACCGCTCAGGAGAAGATAGAGAAGTTGTCTGCTTTCCATACCTTACTGTTAGCGGGCTATTCTTTCCGTCTGGAGGGAGGCGAACACCAGGTACTCGACAAGATGAAGACCCTTTGGGATTACCTGTTGCCGGATGCAGAGAAACGGCTCCGGAAAAAAATATTGAAAAGTTCCCGGTTGGCAGATTATCAAGAGGCAGTGCGGAATTTGATTTACGACACCTCGATCACTGCCGGGCAATGATCCGAATGAACAGCCTCATTTAAAATATACGCTTTTTCCACTTGTGCTTTCATCGGTTCGCTGACCATGCAATAGTCAATACGCCAGCCCTTGTTTTTGGCACGAGCGCTGAAACGATAACTCCACCAAGTATATTCCTGTTTGTCCGGGTTGAGGAGGCGGAACGTGTCAATATAGCCGGCATCCAGGAAACGAGTCATCCATTCCCGTTCTTCCGGAAGGAAGCCGCTGTTCGTCGCATTGCGTACTGGGTCATGAATATCAATCGGTTCGTGGCAGATATTGTAGTCTCCGCATAAGATCAGTTTCGGACGCGATTTTTGTAGTTCCATTACATAGTTCTGGAAATCTTCCAACCATTCCATCTTGAATGCCTGACGCTCATCGCCGCTCGTACCCGAAGGGTGGTAAACGCTGATCACCGACAGATCCCCGAAATCGGCCCGGATGAAACGCCCCTCGTTATCGTATTTTTCGATTCCCATTCCATATTCTACATGGTCCGGTTCTCGGCGGCTCAGGATTGCGACTCCGCTGTAGCCTTTCTTCTGTGCACTGAAAAGCCATGCTTTGTAGCCAAGTGCTTCAAATGCTTCGGCTGGATATTGTTCTGGTTGTAACTTGGTCTCCTGCAGGCAAAGTACGTCGGGTTGTTCTTGTGCCAGCCATTCGGGCAATCCTTTTCCTACGGCGGCACGCAGGCCGTTTACATTGTATGTTATAATTTTCATCTCCTAATACTTATTTTAATGATAAGACAAATGTAATGTATTTTCTTCTATTGACATATTTTCAGTGAGGTAACCTCACCAAAATATAATTTCTCCTTTTTCACAGGGAGGAAACTTTCGGCACAGTTATCAAAATGACACCTCTTTCCTATCTAAATTGAATTAATAGGGCATCCTAATCTTGCCAAAACGTAAGAACAGTATGGATCGGAATTTTCGATGAAATAGAAAAATGGTGTAAAAAGGAGGGATTGTTGATTTTGTTCTGTTACAAGTTGTTTTGAACAACTGGAACTATCATTCTCATATCCCTGTTATAAATATAGTTTGGACATATTTAAAATTATAGTTATGGCAAAAAGAAATAAGTTAGCCGTCTTTTCAGTGGTAGCTTTAGGCATGATGTTTTTTGCAGAGCAAAACAAAGCTTGTACGCGTGCGGTCTATCTGGGACCGGATGATATGATCGTGACAGGGCGGACGATGGATTGGAAAGAGGATCCGCAATCGAATATTTACCTTTTCCCTCGGGGAATGGAGAAACGGGGAGGGGTTACGGACAATACGGTGACGTGGACTTCCAAATATGGGAGTGTCGTGACTGCCGGATATGATATCGGAGTTTGTGACGGTATGAATGAGAAAGGCCTGGTGGCGAACTTGCTTTTCTTGACCGAATCCTCTTATCATCGTCCGAATGATAGTCGTCCGGTGATGGGATTGAGCATCTGGACACAATATGTCTTGGATAATTTTGCGACGGTGGACGAAGCTGTGAATGAATTGAGCCTGGAAACTTTCCGTATCGATGACCCTGATTTACCTAACGGAGCAAAATCGACTTTGCACCTCTCGATTTCGGATGCGACCGGGAATAGTGCCATCTTTGAATATATCAACGGCAATCTGATTATTCATGAGGGACGAGAATGCCAGATAATGACAAATTCCCCTACCTATGACAAACAGTTGACTTTGAATGATTACTGGAAAGAGATTGGCGGTCTGGTTATGCTACCCGGGACAAACCGTGCTTCTGATCGCTTTGTCCGTGCATCGTTTTATATCCAGGCATTACCGCAAACCGATAATTTCAGGCAGGCTGTTGCCGGAGTTTTTAGTGTGATGCGCAATGTTTCGGTTCCTTTGGGAATCTCTATCCCCGAACAGCCTAATATTGCTTCGACTCGCTGGCGTACGGTAGCGGATCAAAAAAATAAAGTGTATTATTTCGAGTCAACGCTTAGCCCCGATATTTTTTGGATCAATTTCAAAGATTTGAATTTTAAAACCGGAGCTCCGGTGAAGAAGTTGACGCTCACGGGTAGAGAGATTTATGCGGGTAATGCCGCCGGAAGGTTTCAGGCTGGAAAGTCACTTCACTTTCTGTTTGGGATATAGAAGGTTGTTTTGTATTTTTATGTCCGAATAAAAATGAGAGTAATATGATAGGAGCAATAGCCGGAGATATTATCGGTTCCGTATATGAGTTTGATAATATAAAGACAACGGTTTTTCCGTTATTTACCAGGAAAAGCAATTATACGGACGACACGATTATGACGGTTGCCGTGACTGACTGGCTATTGTATGGAGGGAATCTCGTGCAAGTTATGCATCGTTATGGCAGGGAGTTTCCGTGTCCGATGGGAGGCTATGGAGCACGTTTCGGGCAATGGCTTTGTGAAACGAATCCACAGCCTTATAACAGTTGGGGGAATGGTTCGGCTATGCGGGTTAGCGCAGTTGGGTGGGCTTTTGGTTCATTGGAAAAAACATTGCAAGTGGCTGAAGAAACGGCTGCCGTTTCCCATAACCATCCGGAAGGGATCAAAGGGGCTCAAGCTGTGGCTGCTGTCATCTATCTGGCTCGTACAGGAAAAAGCAAGCAAGCTATCCGGGAATACATTGAAACGACTTTTTTATATGATTTGAATTTTTCCTGTGACGAGATCCGGCCGGACTATTGCTTTAACCCAAGTTGTCAGGGAACTGTCCCGGAAGCGATTGTCGCTTTTTTGGAAAGTACGGATTTTGAAACTGCAATTCGTTTGGCCATTTCTCTCGGTGGCGATTCAGACACGTTGGCCTGCATTACGGGAGGGATAGCAGAAGCTTTTTATGGAATGTCTGAAGATTGGAAAATCGAAGTGTTGAGACGGTTGCCAGAGGCTTTTGTCGAAGTTGTTGAAGAATTTTATCAAAAAATATGATTGTAGGATTTCTTTTTTTGTACATTTGCGATATTCTTTATTGATGAAAACCTATTTATACATTTGAATATGAAACGAGTTCCCTTTTTTTACTATATCATGGCATGCCTGTTATCCATATGCATTACTGCGTGTGATAAGGAAGAGCAATTGATTGAAGATGAAATCCCGGAGATGATTAAGGCTGATCTCTCAAAAAGATATCCTTCTGTGGAAATCCTGAATTATCAGGAATATTCGAATTTTTCTCAAATAAATGTTATAGATAAAGACCAAAATGAAGCTTCGATCTGGTATGTGGATGATATTTGGAAAATGACTCGCACGAAGATTGCTGATTTCAACCAGCTTTCGCTTGAAGCACAAACTGTTTTTGAAAATTCCAAGTATCGTTTTGCCCAATTTGAAAATATATACAAAACGGAGCGGGAGGGGATGGATAGAAGCCTTTATACATTACATTTCCTGTATCAGTGGAAAAATGTTAAAGATATGACACATTACGTTTGTCTGAATGATGACGGGATGTTCTTGGCTGTATATACATGGACACCGAATGACTCTACCTGGTTTGTTGATTTGCCGAAGGCTCATTTTGACTTTATCTATAAGAAATATGACGGTTCTGAAATTAGAGGATATCAGAATAATGGAGGATATTATGATTATTTTGTCCTTCATAACGACACCCTTAAATTTGTTTCTTTTAGAGGAGAGGTTGAAACTGATTATTATTTTTGGAAAGAGACAAGGTATGAAATCAGTTTAGATACGAAAGTCCCTGATAATGTGGCCAGGGTCTTGAAACGGGACAATCCCGATTTTGTTTATACAAACCTTTATTATATTGAATCTCCTGAAGGGAATGCCTATTTTTTCCAAGATAAGAATGATGACCGGGAATTAGGATACACTATTGCCGAAGATATTTCTTAGATTTATATTTCTGAAATTCTATAAGTAGAAAAGTCCCGTCTTGACAAGGTAAAAGTAAACCTTTTTCCCAGCCGCCTTGTTCTTTTCCCGAAAACATGTAAAAAACGGCGTGAAACGAGACTGTTCGACAGGCTCTTTTAATGCGAAGTTTTAAAATATATGACAAAATGGCATATTTTGTTTCTGGTACTTGTTTTGTAGGAATGTCTGTGGAATTTAGAAATAAAAATAGAATTGAAAGGAGCATAACTATATGAATTTAAACAATTTTACAATTAAATCACAGGAGGCAGTTCAGCAGGCCGTGCAACTTGCTACCCAGAATGGGCAGCAGGCGATCGAAGCCGTACATTTGCTGAAAGGTGTCATTATGACGGGTGAAAGTGTGACCAATTTCATCTTCCAGAAACTGGGTGTCAATATCCAGAATCTGAATCGTGTATTGGATGCGCAGATCAGTTCGCTACCGAAGGTATCAGGCGGAGAACCTTACCTGTCAAGTGAAGCAAATACTGTTTTGCAGAAAGCAATCGGCTATTCATCCAAAATGGGAGACCAGTATGTGTCTTTGGAGCCGATTATTTTGGCCTTGTTCACGGAAAAGAGCACTGCTTCTCAAATTCTGAAAGATGCCGGTATGACGGAGAATGAATTACGCCAAGCGATTGAAGAATTGCGGAAAGGGAATAAAGTAACCAGCCAGTCGGCCGAAGACACATATGATGCACTGGGGAAATATGCGATCAATCTGAACGAACGTGCCCGTAGCGGCAAGTTGGATCCGGTGATCGGTCGTGACGACGAAATTCGCCGTGTACTTCAGATCCTGAGTCGTCGTACGAAAAACAACCCGATTTTGATTGGTGAACCGGGTGTTGGTAAGACGGCGATTGCCGAGGGGCTTGCTCATCGTATCGTCCGGGGTGACGTACCGGAAAATTTGAAATCGAAACAGATTTTCTCTTTGGATATGGGAGCTTTGGTTGCCGGGGCCAAATATAAGGGCGAATTTGAAGAACGTTTGAAAGCTGTAGTGGGTGAAGTGACTAAATCGGATGGGGAAATCATTCTTTTTATCGATGAGATCCATACATTGGTCGGTGCCGGTAAGGGCGAAGGTGCGATGGATGCCGCCAATATCCTGAAACCTGCTTTAGCTCGTGGTGAATTGCGTTCGATCGGTGCGACGACGCTGGATGAATATCAGAAGTATTTTGAGAAGGATAAGGCGCTCGAACGTCGTTTCCAGATTGTTATGGTGGACGAACCGAACGAATTGGATGCTATTTCCATCCTGCGTGGTTTGAAGGAAAAATATGAAAAAATTCAGCAGAACCTTGTGTTTATTTTAAGAAATGAGGATGCACTGAAGAACGCGACTCTTTGCAGATGTCTGGAGATGCTGCCAAAGATTCAGGTATTTTTCCATGACTTCGGCAAAGATAAAGAGATGACAGCGCGCCGCATGTACGTGGATTCTGAAAAGCTGCCGCTGATGGTTGTGACGGATGGAGCGTGCCAGGGAATGTTTGCGTCTGTGGGATATTCTGTTGGTATGGCGGATATGCTGCTGCGGATTTTCCATGTGTGATTCCATTGTGCAGGCAGGATATGATGCGCACGTAAGTTGTCGGGAAGGCGGGAGAGGACGAAGATGAATCGAGACGAAATAAAATACATCGCCATGTTTACCATGCTGCTGAATCATATCGCAAATATTTTCTTAGAGCCGGGAACCCTTCTGTTTGAGATTTTTGTAGATGTGGGATATTTCACAGCCATTACTATGTGCTACTTCCTGGTGGAGGGCTATGGCTACACCAGGTCCAAAGAGAAATATGGAAAGCGTCTGTTTCTGTTTGCGGCGATTTCCGAAATCCCCTTCTGCCTGGCATTTACAGAGGAGGGAACCATCAGCTTCGTAAATATGAATATGATGTTTACCCTTTTCCTGTGCTTCCTGATCCTTGTGGTCCGGGAAAAGGTCCAGGCAGACTGGAGGCGGAATGCCTGCATAATCGTGCTTGTGGTTCTTTCCATATATAGCGACTGGGCGCTGCTGGCTCCTTTGTTTACGCTGTGGTTTGCCACCTGCGGACTGACGGATGCACAAGGCAAAATAGCAGAGGATTTCACTGCGCAGCGGCGAAAGAAGCTGTGGAAGGTGTTTGGAAACGCCATGCTGCTTTTCGGGCTGGTCAATCTGGCAGAAAACATAGAGACCATGTCGCCAGGAATGAGCATCTTGCGTTCTCTTGGCGCTGTGGCTGGAATTTTCCTTTCCGCAGTCTGCATTATTTATCTGTACAACGGACAGCAGGGGAAAAAGTACAGAACCTTTTCCAAATGGTTTTTCTACATTTTTTACCCGGCACATCTGCTGATTCTGGGACTGCTGCGGCTTGCGCAATAAAATAGAATATGCTAAAATAGAACAAGATTCGAGGGGCAAAGGAATTTGCCCCTCATTTTAACTTTTAGAGAAAGGACATATTCTATGTTTCATGTAATTCCGGGAAATTTTTTCGTCCCATTGTCCTCACCCAACCGAATTGTATACTGGGAATGTATCAGCCGGCTTTTTTCCATCATGGAACATCAGCTTTCCTTTGGAGTGGAAAGAGAGGTGCTGGCAGATGAACTGGAATTTTATTTTAACCAGGAAAACGCAGCCCAGCTGGTGGAAGAGGAATTCCAGGCATATGACAGCCGGAGCCGCGCCAACGGAATCCTGCGCCGTCTGGAATATTACGGCTGGATCGAAGTGGAGACAGACAAAAGCTATGTGCAGAGAGTGAATTTCAAAGAGTATGCAGTGAAGGTGATTAAGACGCTGCTGGACATTGCAGACGGCAAACAGATCGAGTACCAGGGCTACATTTATACCATATACAGCCTTGTGACTGGAATCATGGACAAGCCGGGAATCGTGCTGATGCAGATCTGGGAAAACACGGATCTTCTGATCACCGGCCTGAAGAATCTGAATTCCAACATCAAGCATTACATTGACGAACTGACCAAACACAGCACAGTGGCAGAGATTATGGATGCCCTGTTTAATGATTATATTACCAACATTGTAGATAAGGCCTACCACCGCCTTCTTACTTCTGACAACGTGTCCAAATTCCGGCCGGAGATCATCTCCCGACTGGAAGAGAAAAGCCATGAGGAGGCGTTTCTGGAAGAGGCGGCAAGGGAGATCGCATCTATTCGGGAAGTTTCTGTGGAAGAGGGAAGGGAGCTGATTTACCGCTATCTACATGAGATTATAGAAGCTTTCCGCGGCATGGACGATATTCTCCAGGAGATCAATCAGAAAAACACCCAGTACCAGAGAGCTGCCATAGGGCGCGCCAAGTTTCTTCTTGCAGGAAACGAGGATGTGCGAGGTCAGCTAAAAGAGATCCTTATGGGAATCAACGAAGAGATCAACCGGGAGAACATGGACCTAGGCGGCATCTACCGCATTGATTTCCTGGATGACCTGGTGCAGATCTACCAGTGCTCCATCCTGGAACAAAGTTCCCTGTATCTTGCAGTGGAAGGCAAGCGGGAATTTACTCCTGCAAGCCTGGATGAGAAAGAGCCGGACGAAGAACTGCGCCGGGAAAAAATGCGGAGGATGGCTGAGAAGATCCAGAAGGTGGTCAGCGTGGAAAAAATCCAGGACTATGTGGATCAGCAGCTTGGAAATGTGGATGAGATGAACGCCAGCCAGCTGCCCCTTGCCAATGAAGATGATTTTATTAAGCTGATCTACACCAGGCTTTACGGACAGCGGAAAAATATGGGATATACAATTGAGACAATGGAAGAACGGGAAGTGAACGGCTACCGTTTCAAAGATTTTCGGATACGGAGGAGAGAGAATGGAATATCTGGAGGGAATGCTTCAAAAAGAGAAGGATAATTTCGGCAGAGTCTGCAACCGTCTTCTGGGAACCTGCTTTTTGTGCAAAGGAAACCAGAATACCAGACCGGACTATTATTTCGTGCTGAAATACCGCAAGGAATTTAAGGAATACTTAGGGGTACTGGGCTACCGCCTGGAGATCAACGAGGAATATGGCGTGGTTCAGCTGACCAGCCCCCGGGGAATCAACCGCATGAATCTGAAGCTTTACGATTCCATTGTGCTTTTGATTCTTCGGATCCTTTACGATGAAAAGAAACGGCAGCTTTCGGCAGTGGAAGAGGTGATCGTCACCCTTGGGGACATTCAGGACCGCTTCCTCAGCTTAAATATCCGTGACAAAATAATCGACAAAACAACCATGCGAAATGCGTTGAGCCTGTTCCGCAGATACCAGATCGTAGAACTTCTGGACCGGGACCTGGGGGATGAGGAATCAAGGGTTCTGATCTATGATTCCATCCTGATGGCTGTACGCGTGGAAGACATTAAAGCTGCATTTGAGAAGCTGGAAACATACAGAAAGGGAAAGAACATAAGCAATGAAGAAACTGACGAGGATGAAGCTGATTAACTGGCACAGGTTCAACAACTGTACCATAGATTTTGGAGATTCCACTCTTTTGTCCGGTGAAAACGGCGCTGGAAAATCCACTCTTCTGGATGCAATCCAGTTCGTGATCATCTGTTCCACCGGATATTTCAACAAGGCCGCCCACGAAAACGGCAAGCGAAAGCTGACCGGCTATATCCGCTGCAAAACCGGAAAAGAGAATCAGCCTTATGAGCGCACCGGGGAGATCAGTGCCCATGTTGCGCTGGAATTTTATGAGGAAAGCAAGGATAAGTATTTCATTATCGGCGCGGTGGTAGACTCTGCTTCTGAGGGGCAGGAAACGACCGTCCGTTATCTGATGGAGAACACCAGACTTTCCGATGACCTGTTTCTTTACGGAAATCAGGTGAAATCCATTGCAGAATTCCGAGGCTCCAACATTGACATCCGCCAGTGGTGCAAGACCAATGTGGAAGCGCGAAAAATGGTCACAGCAAGGCTTGGAAGAATCGAAGACAAGTTCTTC
>OLQD01000214.1_pt1 | contig 55612 bp, 53 predicted proteins | sample 1672841 | NCBI WGS metagenome assembly OLQD01 (sample SAMEA3136729, study PRJEB25190) | human gut metagenome | biome: human gut; feature: human-associated habitat; material: faeces | place: Austria | collected 2013 | reverse complement strand
CTTTTTCTGTTCTCCTTTAGCCCGGAGGCCAGGTCATATCCCGCCCCGCCAGCACATGGAAGTGCAGGTGCTTCACGGTCTGTCCCGCCTGATCGCCGCAGTTGTTGACGATTCGGTAGCTCTCCACGCCCAGCTCCCTGCAGATCTTGGCGATGACCTCGAAGCAATGGGCCACCACACCGCTGTTGTCCGCCGTGATGGCATTGGCGCAGCAGATATGTGCCTTGGGCACCACCAAAAAGTGTACCGGTGCCTGCGGCTCGATATCATAAAAGGCATAGCATTGTTCGTCCTCATACACCTTTTTGCTGGGGATCTCCCCGTCAATAATGGCGCAGAACAGGCAATCGTTCTTCATGGTCGCATCTCCTTTCGGATAATTCTTTATCGTCACCCCCGCCCCGCAGGGCGGGGGTACGCGTTCTTACTTCAGCTTTTCCGCCACGAAATCGTCCACGGCCGCCAGCGCGTCGTCCACCTTCAGCAGATCGGTGCCGCCGCCCATGGCGCTGTCCGGCTTTCCGCCGCCCTTGCCGCCGCACACGGCGGACACGGTCCTGACCAGATCGCCAGCCTTCACGCCCCGCGCCACGGCCTCCTTGCCGCACACCGCCAGGAACGTGACCTTCTCGCCCACGATGCTGGCCAGCACGCCTACCACATGGGGATCCTTGTCCCGCAGGAAGTCGCCCATCAGCCGCAGGGCGTTTGCGTCCAGACCCTGACGGGTGCCGGTGATGACGTGCAGCCCGTCCACGGTCTTGGCGGAGGCCAGAATCTGCTTGGCCTCGCCCATGGACGCCTCGCTCTTGAATTTCTCCAACGCCTGCCGCAGCGCCTTCATCTCGCTGGCCTGCTGCTCCAGACGCTCCATCAGCGTCTCCGGCGCGGACTTGAAGAACTGGGACGCCCGGTTCAGCAGCCCGCGGCTGCGGCGCATGTCCTCCATGGTGACCTTTCCGGTGGTGGCCTCGATGCGGCGCACACCGGAGGCCACACTGCTCTCGCTCTTGATGCGGAAGGGGCCGGCCTTAGCGGTGTTGTCCAGATGAGTGCCGCCGCACAGCTCCATGGAGAAGTCACCCATAGTCACCACCCGCACGGTCTGACCATATTTTTCGCCGAAGGTAGCCACCGCGCCCCGGGCCTTAGCCTCGGCGATGGGCAGTTCTTCGGTGGTAACGGGCAAACCGGACAGAATGGCGTCGTTGACCAGATCCTCCACCTCATCCAGCTGTTGGGGCGTAATGCCCTCGAAGTGGGTGAAGTCGAAGCGCAGGCGATCCGGCTCCACCAGCGAGCCCGCCTGATGCACATGGTCGCCCAGCACCTTCACCAGCGCCGCGTCCAGCAGATGGGTGGCGCTGTGGGCGCGGCGGATGGCGGCGCGGCGGTCGGTGTCGATGGACGCCGTCACACTGTCGCTCACGGCCACGCTGCCGCTGAGCAGCTTGCCGTAGTGCATGAACTTGCCGCCCTTGTTCTTCTGCACATCGCTGACCACGAACTCCATGCCGTCGCCGGTGATCACGCCGTGGTCGGCCACCTGACCGCCCATTTCGGCGTAGAAGGGGGTCTTGTCCAGCACCAGGATGGCCTCCATACCGGACACGATCTCGTCCACCAGCTCGCCCTCGGCCACGATACCCAGCACCTTCGCGCCGTTCACCGTGTCGCGGTCATAGCCCACGAACTCCGTGGCCGGCATGTCCTTGCCGAACTCCACGCCGGCCCAGCCCAGATCGCCCAGCGCCTTGCGGGCTTCGCGGGCACGCTCCTTCTGCTGGGTCATCAGCGCCTTGAAGGCATCCTCGTCCACAGTCATGCCCTCCTCGGCGGCCATCTCGGCCGTCAGGTCGATGGGGAAGCCGAACGTGTCGTACAGCTTGAAGGCGTCCGCGCCGGAGAACACCGTCTCGCCCTTCTCCTTGTGGGAGGCCAGCATCTCGTTATAGATGCGGATGCCGCCGTCGATGGTGCGGGCGAAGTTCTCCTCCTCGGTGCGGATGACCTTGGTGATGTAGCTCTGCTTTTCCTTCAGGTCGGGGTACTGCCCCTCGTTCTCGTGTACCACGGTGTCCACCACCTTGTACAGGAACGGCTCGTTGACGCCCAGCAGCTTGCCGTGTCGGGCGGCGCGGCGCAGCAGGCGGCGCAGCACATAGCCGCGGCCCTCGTTGCTGGGCAGGATACCGTCGCAGATCATGAACGTGGCAGACCGGATGTGATCGGTGATGACCCGCAGGCTCACATCCCGTTTGTAGCTCTCGCCGTAGTGGGCGCCGGTCAGCTCGCTGACCTTGTGGGTGATGTTCATCACCGTGTCCACGTCGAACAGGCTGGCCACGTTCTGGCACACACAGGCCAGGCGCTCCAGACCCATGCCGGTGTCGATGTTCTTCTGCTTCAGCTCGGTGTAGTTGTTGTGGCCGTCGTTGTCGAACTGGGAGAACACGTTGTTCCATATCTCAATATAGCGGTCGCAGTCGCAGCCCACGGTGCAGCCGGGCTTGCCGCAGCCGTACTCCGGTCCGCGGTCATAGTAGATCTCGGAGCAGGGGCCGCAGGGGCCGGAGCCGTGCTCCCAGAAGTTGTCCTCCTTGCCGAAGCGGAAGATCCTGTCCTCAGGAATGCCGATCTCGTCCCGCCAGATGGCGAAGGCCTCGTCGTCGCTCTCATACACGGAGGGATACAGCCGGTCGGCCTCCAGCCCCACCCACTCAGGGGAGGTCAGGAACTCCCAGCTCCACGCGATGGCCTCGTGCTTGAAGTAATCGCCAAAGGAGAAGTTGCCCAGCATCTCGAAATAGGTGCCGTGGCGGGCGGTCTTGCCCACATTGTCGATGTCACCGGTGCGGATGCACTTCTGACAGGTGCAGACGCGGCGGCAGGGCGGCTCCTCCTCGCCCTTGAACCAGGGCTTCATGGGGGTCATGCCGGCGTTGATCAGCAGGATAGATTTGTCGTTCTGGGGCACCAGCGAAAAGCTTGGCAGACGCAGGTGGCCTTTCGTTTCAAAGAACTTCAGGAACAGCTCCCGCAGCTCGTTCAGGCCGTGATAGGGATGGCTCATAGTCGTTGTCTCCTTTACAATGTATACTAAAATTCTTTTTCGCTCTCGTTCCATTGGCGGGTCATATCCGCCAGTTCTTTCTCCAGGTTCAGGAAGAACCGGGAGATATGCAGCCCGTCCGCCAGGGCGTGGTTCACGAACAGCGACACCGGCAGTGTCGTCCGCCCGTTGACGGTCACGTATTTACCCCAGCTGATGCGGGGATTGCTGTCGTCCGGGCTCTCCGCCGGGTGCTGCAGCTGCGAGTAGTGTACCCACGGCACGCTGGAGACAAAGAAGAAGCTCCGCACGTCGCCGTCCTCGGTGAGTGTTCCCCGTTCCAGCACCTCTTTCTGGCGGCGCTGCCCCTCGGCCACGAACTCCTCATAGGCAAGATTTCCCTCCACCGTGGCGTAGACGTACACGCCGTCCGGCTTCATCACGGTGTAGGACGGCGCGCACCAGTCATACTCCGCCACCCGTCCGTCCGGCAGGATGCGCCGCCGCAGCTGGGGCACGGCATTGGCCGCCCGCACCACCGCATACAGCAGACTCAGGAAAAACGGTCTGCCGCCACGCGCGGCCATCATGTCGGTGATGTCCATCTCTACCGTCAGCCCGGCAAAGGGGAACGTCATCCCCCGGAAGTAGGCAAACTGCCCGCTGCGGGGATCGCTTGCCATATCAATGATCCGATAGTGCATCTCCCACCTCCTGCAACGAAAAACGCCCCTGTTTGCCATAGCAAACAGGGGCGAAAATCACTTCCGCGGTACCACCCTGATTTGGCGGCGAACCGCCCTCTCAGTGCCCTGTAACGGGAGCATCCCGTGCCATTCATCACGGCAGGCTCAAAAGCGGCTGTCACCGTGCCGATCCCAACGGGCTTGCACTGTCCCCGTCTCGCTCCGGGCGGCCTCCGGTAACTCTTCTCTCTCATCGCCATTATGGAATATAGCGTTATTTTACCACAATGTTCCCCATTGTCAACACGAAATTTCTCTTTTTGTGAGATATTCCCCCTTGTCTTTCCGCACTGCTGTGGTATACTGGAAACCGTCATTTTTACAGAAAGAGGGACCTCCCGTGCAAAAGCTCTCCCACAACGACCACATCGACCTGTACCGCCACCTATCCTTCTGTGCCGTGGGCGGCTTCTTCGGCTGCTACGCTGTTCTTATCCACAGCGGCGTCATGGGCAACGCCCAGACGGTGAACCTGATCGAGCTGCTGCTGGATGCCCTGCGGGGCGACCTACACGCCGTGCTCCTGCACCTGGGCGCGCTGGTGCTGTACGTGCTGGGCACTATGCTGACGGTGCTGCTGCCCCACTGGTGGGGCTGGGATATGCACTATGTATCGCCTGTTATCACCGCCGCAGCCGCCGTGGCCGTAGCCTTCCTGCCGGAAACGCTGAACGTTGTGGTGGCTCTATATCCCATCTTCTTTGCCATGAGCATCCAGTGGAGCAGCTTCGGCGGCGCCCGCGGCTTTTACAGCTCCACCATCTTCTCCACCAACAACACCAAGCAGACCTCTCTGGCCCTGGCCAACTACCTGTGTGACCATGACCGCGCCCACCTGCGGAAGCTGGAGGTCTTTGCCCTTACCCTGCTGTGCTTCCATATCGGCGCGGCGGCGGCCTATTTCGCCGTGACGTGGTGGTATATCCGCGGTGCGCTGGCCGTGCTGCCCCTTATCGCCTGGGCTTTCTTCCTGTCCGTATGCGAACGCAGGCATGAAGCCCTGGCCGAGGAACCGGAGACCATCCCCGACAGCAGCGCCCACCCCACCAGCAACGCATAAAAATTGTCCCCCGGCTTCGCCGGGGGACAATTTTTATGTACTTATTTCCCACTCAGCGCCACCGCGTGGCGGATGAAGCTCATGGGCGGCACCGGACGGGGCAGCTGCATGGTAAACACCATCTGGGGCGTCTTCGGCTCCGCCAGGCCATTGCCCTCGCTGTCGCGCATCACCGGCACGGTGATCGTAAAGGGCTTCGTATCCGGCCCCACCACCTCCACGATGTCGCCGGCGGCAAATTTGTTCCGCAGGCTCAGGGTGGCCAGCCCATTTTCATCACAGTTTGTCACCACGGCGCAGATCTGCCAGTCCCGCAGATACCGGGCGCTCTCATAATACTGCCCCGGCTGGCCGTAGAAAAAACCTGTGGCGTAGTGCCGGTGGCTGATGTGCTCCACCTCATCCCGCCACACCGGGTCAAGCGGGCGCCCTGCGGCCACGTCGTCCAAACAGTGCCGGTACGCGCCGGTAACGATGGCCGCGTAGTAAGCGGACTTAGCCCGACCCTCGATCTTCAGGCAGTCCACCCCGGCGGCCATCAGGTCGTCCAGGTGGTCGATCATACACATATCCCGGCTGTTCATAATGTATGTGCCCTTTTCGTCTTCGAACACCGGGAAATACTCCCCGGGCCGTTTCTCTTCCATCAGCGCATACTGGTAGCGGCAGGGCTGGGCGCATTCGCCCCGGTTGCTGTCCCGCCCGGTCATATAGTTGCTCAGCAGGCAGCGCCCGGAGTAGCTGACACACATAGCCCCGTGGCAGAAGGCCTCCAGTTCCAGCTCCGGGGATACCCTGGCCCGAATGGCGGCGATCTCCTCCAGGCTCAGCTCCCGGGCCAGCACCACGCGGCTGGCACCCAGATCGTACCAGGCCTGGGCGCAGACGTGATTGGCGATAGACTGCTGGGTGCTGATGTGCCGCTGGCAGTGGGGCGCGTACTTCCCCGCCAGGGTGAACGCGCCCAGGTCCGCCAGAATCAGGGCGTCCACCCCCGCCGCGTCCAGCTTTTCCAGATGGGCGGGCAGGGCCTCCGCCTCATTCCAGCGGGGCATGGTGTTCACCGTGGCGTGTACCTTTACACCGTGGTCGTGGGCGAACTGCACCGCGCGGGGCAGCTGCTCGTCGTCAAAGTTCCCGGCAAAGGAACGCATCCCGAAAGATGTGCCGGCCAGATACACCGCATCAGCGCCGTACAGCACCGCCATCTGCAGCTTTTCCCAGTCCCCGGCCGGGGACAGCAATTCAGGCTTCTTTCCCATGGCGTCAGGAGTAGATGGGCTGGTATTCACCGCTGTTAATGAACTTCAGGTGCTCGTTATAGTCGGTAAAGAAGTGGCTTTTGCCGTCCTTGCCCAGGGCGAAGAAGTAATAATCGGTGTCCGCCGGGTAGATGGCCGCCTCAATGGCGGACAGGCCGGGATTGCAGATGGGTCCCGGAGTCAGGCCGGGGTTGATATAGGTGTTGTAGGGACTGTCGATCTCTGTATCGAAGGTCTTGACCCCGTCGTGCTTCATGATATAGTTGATGGTAGAGCACAGCTGCAGCGCTCTTCCGCCCTTCTCACTGCTCGGGTTCTCCAGACGGTTGTGGATAACGGAGCTGATGTTCTTGCGCTCGGTGTCGTCGCCGATGGACTCCTTCTCGATCAGGGATGCCATGGTGATGATCTCCTGCAGGGAGTACGGAGACGCCTTGATGTCCGCCAGCATCTGCTGGCTGATGCTGTTTTTGAAGTACACCAGCATCGTCTCCACCGTATACACCGCGGACCGGTTCTTGTCGAATTCATAGGTGCTGGGGAACAGGAAGCCCTCCATGCGATCGATGCTGCCCAGCTTGTCGTCATCCAGGAAATCGTAGTCCTCATACGCAAAGTTGGCGCAGGCATCCTCCAGATCCTCCTTGGTGGCCACGCCCTTCTCCGCCAGCAAATTGATGATCTCCCGGACGGTGTAGCCCTCGGGGATGGTGACCTTGATCAGGCCCTGGGCCTCCTTGGCGTCCGTCTCCCAGTCGTGCATATTGGTAATCAGGGCGCGGAAGTCCATATCACTGTTCAGCTTGTAGGTCCCCGGCTCCACGTAGCGGTTGTAGTGCAGGAACGTGCCGGCAATATTGAACACCAGTCGGGAATTCACCAGCCCCGCGTCGTGCAGCTTCTTAGCCACATCTCCCCGGCTGTCACCCTCCTCTACGGTGATCTCCACCTCGGTATAGGGCTTGTTCAGCGAACACACGTCGTTGACCAGCAGCCAACCGATGCCCGCCAGCAGGCAGGATACCAGCACTACACAGGCCAGATAGATGATGGTCCGGTTGCGCTTGGCCTGACGGCGGCGGTCACTGTGGCGGCGCTGCTCGGAGGACGCCTGCCGGCGGACCTCCTCGGCGTCCCACTTCGCCGTGGCGTATTCGTTTCGTTCTTCACGGTTTCCCATAAGTCTTTGCTCCTTTCCCAGCGTCAGCCGATAAGATCGGCCACGCAGGTCATCACTTCGTTGTGTATGTCGTCTATCAGGCGAGGCGCGCCCGCCCGGGCGCAGTCAATGCGCGTCCAGCCGCAGCGTGCCACCACATGGGCGGCGTTTTCCCGGCAGCGGCGCAGGTATTCCTCGTCCTTCTCGTGGATGTCAGCAGTGGTGTGGGTGGCGGCCTCCCGCAGGCGCATCATCTGTTCCGTGGCCTCTGTGGGCATATCCAGATACAGCACCCGTGTGGGCTCCGGCAGCCCCAACAGCCGGTACTCGAAGTCAAACAGCCAGTCGAGAAAACCGTCCCGCTGCTCCGGCGGCAGCTTACCGGTCTGGTGAACGGCGTTGCTGGTGGTGTATCGATCCGCAATGACCAGTCCGCCCTGCTCATAGTACGCGCCCCAGTCCTGTTTGTAGGAGGCATAGCGATCCACAGAGTAGAACACTGACGCGGCATAGGCATTCACGTCGCCGGGCTTGTCCCCGAAGGCACCGCCCAGATACAGGCGGATCAACGCAGAGGACTCCTCCTGATACCGGGGGAACTCCAGCTTGCGGAAAGGGATACCGCGGCGCGTCAGTTCCTCGCACAGCAGCCGGGACTGGGTAGCCTTGCCGGACCCGTCCGTCCCCTCGAACACGATGAGTTTTCCCTGCACAGCGCTCGCCTCCTTTGGACACACTGACCCATAATACAGGGTATTGTACCACAGTTTTCCCCATTTGTAAACCATTCAAACGGGCCCGTCCCCTGTAAAAGGGCCGCCCCCTCCGGGACGGCCCCTGATACGCTATTGCACGGCGGCCTTTTTCTTCTGCTTCTCCTCATAGACGGTGTTCAGCACATACAGGATAACACCCGTCCAGATAAACAGGAAGCTTACAAGCTTCTCGCGGGTCAGGGCCTCGCCCATGATGGCACCGCAGATAATAGACAGAGACGGGCTGATATACTGGCAGATGCCCGTGGTCATCAGCGGCAGGTGCTTGACACCGATGGAGTAAAACACCATGGGCAGCCCGGTGATCACACCGCCGCCGATCATCAGCAGTTGCTTGACGACCGTCATGCTGCCCATACCATTGTCCCCCATACGGAAAAACAGGATGAACAGCAGCGCCACCGGCACCATCATCAGAATCTCTGACGTGGTAGACACGATGGAATCGATGGTCAAGCTCTTCTTGATGGCTGCATAGATGGAGAACATCAGCGCCAGGGCGATGGTCACATAGGGCACGCCGCCGAAGCCGGAGGTGCTGAACACGATGCCGACCACCACGATGGCAATGATCACAAAGTGCCGCCAATTCATCTTCTCGCGGAAGATAACGGCCCCAAGGGCAAATACCACCAGCGGCTGGATGTAATACCCCAGGCTGCACTCCAGCACGCGGCCGTTCTGCACCGCCCACAGGTACACCAGCCAGTCGCCGAACAGCAGCACCGATGCAGGCATCTCCCGCTTGAGCACCTGCTTGTCCTTGAATACGGCCCACAGCTGCGGCAGCTTTCCCTGCACCTTCAGAATACACAGGCAGGCCACCGCTGCCCAGATAATGCGGCAGGCCATGATGAAAAACGTGTCGATCTCGCCGCACACATTGGTGCACATATACCAGTACAGCGGCTGGAAACCCCAGATGAAAAAGCACACCGACATAGCCCCCAGGCCCTTGCGGTAGTTGACCGTTTGCATACGTTTCCCCTCACTTTCCTGCAGAAATCGGGTAGTTTCCCCATTTACAGCGTCCAATAACCATGATATGATAACACCTGCAACGCGGAATAGCAAGCCATATTTCCCCGGAAAAGGAGGTTTCTCATGCTGCTGTTTGACATGGACGGAACGCTGATCGACTCCAACGGCATCTGGAAGGACGTGGACACGCGTTTCTTGGAGAAGCGAGGTCTGCCCTATACGCAGGAATACTATGAGGGCGTGGCCCACACCATCTTCCCGCTGGCGGCCAAATTCACAAAGGAATTCTGCCATCTGCCGGAGAGCGAAGCCGCCATCATGGCCGAGTGGATGGAGATGGCCGGCGACATTTACGCCACGGGCGTAACGGAAAAGCCCGGTGTCCGCGCCTATCTGGAGCAGATGAAGAACCGCGGCGAGCGTATGGCTGTGGTCACCAGCGCGGTCCCTGTTCATTGCCGTGCGGCGCTGACCCACCTGGGCCTGCTGCCCTATTTCGAGCGTATTTTCTTTGCCCAGGAGCTGGGCACCGAGAAAAAGTACCCCGCCCTCTGGGAGAAGGTCGCCGCTGCACTGGGCGTCTCCCCCGCAGACTGCACCCTGTTCGACGACTCCGTGGAGGCCATCCGCGGCGCCAAGGCCGCCGGGATGCACACCGTGGGCGTGGCAGACCCCTACTTTGCCTCCACCGCTGACGAAATGGCCCGCACCTGTGACCGTTACATCTCCAGCTTCGGCGAACTGCGGGTATCCCAACTTTTGTGTGGGTTGGGCGGGAAAAAGCAGGGAGCTGAGAGCTAAATCGTTTTGTGTGGGAACGGCGCAAAAAAGTTGTGCTGGGTTTCTTTTCTCGTGTGCTACCAATTTAAGACCTCCTGTTATAGAATTTTCTGTAACAGGAGGTGATTTTTATGAGCAGAAAAGACCCGTATTTTTCCTTCAAAGACAGGGACAGCGTAGAGTACAAACCTCAGTATGGGACGGCGTACACGCCGCGTCAGGAGAAAATCCTGTCAGGCGAATTGCCCTTGGAGGACATCCGCCCCAACGAACTGAGCCTGCTGAAGCAGAAGGCAAAACACCTCGGCGATATGGAGGGCTACGAGATAGCGACCCTGCGTTACGAGGAGATGCTGCATCCACTGGATGCCTACTACAAGCACTACACCGCCGAGGAAGCGGCGGAAATCCTTCGGAAGCTGACGCCGCCGGGGTTTGAGTCGTAGGCGGCAGAGGGCAACTCCGATGGACACGAGCCACAGAAACAATGTTCCTCCGTGCGAGGACGACGATGACCTTTGGTACTGGGGCTACTCCATATTCGTGCCGCATATTCCCAACACGCGGGCGTATCCCTATGTGTCCCGCATCGTGGGTCCAGACCCCAAGTACCGCTTTGCCCGCAAGTTCTTGCAATATCAGTGGCCGCCAAAGACACCGAAAGGCCGACGGTTCGATGTGGAGCTGCCGGGAGATGGCGTCTATGAGGTCGGCATCAAGCGATGGAACGCGGACAAGACTCTGCTGCTGGAGCGGCAGGTATACTGGCTGTTGCTGCTGGATGGCAACGAGTACACCATCCCCAAGTGGCAGGTGCTGCCGCTGGTTGAGGCACTACGCAGCGGCACGCTCGGTGCCTGAAGAACAAAGAGAACCCCTGTGAGGTCAATCCTCACAGGGGTATCTTTTTTGCATCATTTGGAATTGTATTCCCTCAGAATATTCTGAGCAATAAAGTCGATTCTGTCCTCCACGCTCATAGAGGCGTAGGACTCAGACACGGGAGGCGTTTCCGTCCGCACGAATTCCTTGCAGAACCGTACCGCCGTCGCCTCAACGGTGGTGCCAAGTTTGGCGCACAGCGCGGCCATCTGCTCGTACAGGGCGGTTTCCATGTCAATCCGTACATCTGCCATTGCCATGTTACTCCACCTCCTGCTCTTCTGCCGCACAGGACCCATCCTGCAACTGGCATTCACCGTTGTCATCGTCCTCACGGACATAGTTGCTGAAGGCCAGCAGCGAGTCTTCCTGCGGCGCAAACTCCGGCTTCATAGAGTAGACCGTTTCCCAGTGTACCTTCGGCTTCGAGAACGAAAGGAACGACATATATCCCATCGCGTGAGGCGACTTGTTGTAAGAAGACTCCTCGGCAACAGGGACGCTCTCCGTCTGCATCGTGTAGACAACGAGAGCCGCAACCTTGTCGCTGTAAAGAGCCCGCGCACGCAGCCGTTCAAAGCTGTACCCGTTCCCCATGCGGCTCATGTCCTCCACCATCCGATTCAAGCCCTCCGTTACGGCATTGGTAAAGCGACGGTTGGGTTCAAAGTAATTGAAGATTTCCTCGTGCCACTTCCTCGTGAGGGTGTTCTTGGCCGAACGAAGGTCGTCAAACAGCTCCGGCTCCACCTCGAACCGCTTCTTCCATGCCTCGATTTGACGGCAGCCAGAGGGCGGGATAAGCTCTGCCCATTCCTTGCAGTATGCCTCTGCCGTCTTGCGGTCAGGGGCGGTGTAGATGCGGCCAAAGCGTTCCTTGATAAGCCGCAGATGGTTGAACTCAGGGAAAGTCGCGCAGATATTTGCCATTGCGCTGATACGCCTCTCACTCTTGGCGAGATTCTTGGCGTTGAACTTGAACAGATAGGTGTTCGTCTGGGCGAGGTTCCGTACCGCAATCATCTGCTTCTTTGCGCCGCCCTCCGGCTCCGCTTGGATGAGGGCGCCGATATAGGCCATGATTTTGCTGCGGGCTTTGGCGATTTTCTCATATACGGACTGGCAGACATGGAACTTGTCCACGACGATGGCGGCATTGGGCAAGCACTCCTGCACATAAGTACGATAGCCACAGGACATATCCATCGTTACGACCTCGATATTGGTGTCGTAGCCGACCATGCTCTCAATGGCTGCAATGACGGTATCCTTCTTGTTGTCGGGACACATCTCCAGCAGAACACGGTTCTCAATGTCCGTAAAGATGGCCCGCATATTATGGACGATGTGCTTTTCATCAATGCCCAATACGCGGGGAGCGATAACAGGGCCATGGGCTGAATCCAACTCTTTGGAATACTCGTCAAAAATTTTGCCGATGATGGTGTCGGAATAGCCGTATTTCAGGGCGACTGTACTCAGCGGCTTGGTAAACGCCTCGTGTCTGATTTCGTCATAAAGCCGCCTTGTCAAATGCCGGCTCTCCATAATGTCCGGCGATGGCGGGGAAAAAGACCTTCCGCATTCGCTACAGATGTACCGCTGCACCGTTAGGTCTATATCGACCTTCGTGCGTCCGCTGTTGACATCGTGAATGCGGCGCGGAGCCCCTGTTTGGCCGTGTGCGTGAACGGCGGTACTGCCGCAGAAACGGCATTTTCGATTTCGGTAGTCCTCCACATGGCAGGAGAACAGTAAGTAAGGATGCCCTGCCTTGGGTCGATAGCAGGCATCTTCAATTATGCCGCGCAAATTCAGGTGCGGAATGGGAATGACCTCCTCCATATCATCCGGAGTCAGTCGAATGTGATTCACAGTCTTCATCGTGGTATACCTCTTAAATTCATCAAAAATAATGTGCCGGGGAAATGTATTCAAATAATTGATGAAGACTACGCTATTTACTTTTGGTATACCGCGTCCATAGAATAGCACAAATGTTTGATTTGTGCAAGGGGGTATTTTGCGTTTTTTCGAATAAATTTTCTGAAATATAGATTGAAACTGCAATATAATTATTGCTTTTTGTGATGGTAGAGTGTATACTGGAAACGGTAATTTGAATGGGCGACATGGTTGCCAAAAGCGTGAATTTTGTTATAATCGAGTATAGAGAGTACGGCAGAAAAGGAGAACGACCATGGCTGATATAAAGAGAGAACAGGAACGTGATGAGTTGCATCGTGCGATTTGGAGTATCGCGGATGGGCTGCGTGGCAGCGTGGACGGCTGGGACTTTAAGAGTTATGTCCTTGGCACCATGTTCTATCGCTACATCTCCGAAAACCTGACTTCCTACATAAATGCCGGCGAGATTGATGCTGGCGATACGGATTTCGACTATGCGAAGCTCCCTGACAGCGTTGCAGAGGAGATTCGGGATGAAATGATAAACTCTAAGGGATTCTTCATGTTGCCCTCCGAGCTGTTTTGCAATGTTCGGCAGCGAGCCGCACAGGATGAAAACCTAAACGAAACGCTGGAAAAGGTGTTTAACCACATTGAAGAATCCGCAAAAGGAACTATTTCCGAAGCCAGCTTCGCCGGCCTGTTCGATGACTTTGATGTAAACAGCAATAAGCTGGGGGCTACTGTCGCCAAGCGCAACGAAAAGCTCTGTAAGCTGCTCAACGGCATTGGTGACATGAAGCTGGGCGAGTTCAAGGAAAACCAGATAGATGCCTTTGGTGATGCGTATGAGTTCCTGATGACCATGTATGCGTCCAACGCAGGCAAAAGCGGCGGCGAGTTCTACACGCCCAGCGAGGTGTCTGAGATGCTGGTGCGGCTCGGCACAGTGGGTAAGAAACAGGTGAACAAGGTCTATGACCCCGCCTGCGGTTCTGGCTCTCTGCTGCTGAAGGCTACCAAGATTCTGGGGCCGGAGGGCGTCCGTATCGGCTACTATGGGCAGGAGATTAACATTACCACCTATAACCTGTGCCGTATCAATATGTTCCTGCACGATGTAGGTTATGACAAGTTTGATATCGCCTGCGATGATACGCTGACCAATCCGCTGCACTGGGACGACGAACCTTTTGAGCTCATTGTTTCAAATCCGCCCTACTCTATTAAGTGGGCCGGTGATGAAAATGCCCTGCTCATTGATGACCCTCGTTTCTCGCCTGCCGGTGTGCTGGCACCCAAGAGCAAGGCCGACCTTGCCTTTGTGATGCACTCGCTGTCGTGGCTCGCCAACAACGGAACGGCGTCTATCGTCTGCTTCCCCGGCATTATGTACCGGGGCGGTGCGGAACAGAAAATCCGCAAGTATCTTATCGACAACAACTTTGTCGATTGCATTATCCAGCTCCCCGGCAACCTGTTTTTCGGGACCTCCATTGCTACCTGCATTATGGTGCTGAAAAAGAGCAAACCGGACAACTCAACGCTGTTTATTGATGCATCCAAGGAGTGCATCAAAGTCACAAACAACAATAAGCTGACAGCGGAGAATATCGAGCATATCGTAGATTATTTCATGGCCCGCGAGGATGTCCCCCATGTCTGCCACCGTGCCACATACGAGGAAATCAGAGAGCAGGAGTACAACCTTTCCGTCAGCACCTATGTGGAGGCGGAGGATACCCGTGAAGTCATCGACATTGCCAAGCTGAACGCTGAAATCGAGGAAATCGTGGCGCGGGAAAATGTCCTGCGGTGTGAAATACAGAAAGTCATCGCGGAGATTGAGGGGTAACGTATGGGTGAGCTATATCCGAATCAGTATTTCGGCATTGATATTTGGAAGCATAAAGACTTGCCACTTATAGAGTCTCATGATTTTAACTTCTTCAGGTGTATAGCGTTTAGAGACAGCTACTACGGAAAAACGATAAGTGAATTGCACACAGGAAATCTGAGAGTAAGCAGAAAAGATAACAGATACTCCCAACTCTTTCCGGGGCAGCGACTGTCTTATTGGGCTGATAGTTCTCAAACCGCAAGAGCAGAAGCAAAAAAGTGGGGTGCGAAAAACAATCTGCTGACCTTTTGGGCTTATGACGATGGTAGCAGCTTTATTCCTACAGTCTATCCTGCAGAGTATTTGCGGATAGTTGATGGCATTCATTTTGGCTTTGACAAGATACTTAAAAAAGTCAATGATGGACTGCCGCTGTCACATGAAGAGCAATCTTTTATTGACAGGATTACATACGAAGAACCTGATTGTTTAGCTTATGAGTCCGAAGCTCGAAAAGGCGGAGTATGTTATTTGTTTTTTGAACATGGATTCAAAAAACTTTCTCTAAGGGAAGTCTCATTGAGGCTGGGTGATGCCAAGGGTAAAAACCATGCAACCGTACCCTGCGCTATTACCAGCGACTTTACTCCCGTTCTTGAGAATTATGGTTGCGCTTTTGAGCCTATCGCAAAAGTACGACTTGATAAAGGCTATATTGATTCTAAGGAATATTATCTTAGAAGACAGGTGGAGAAACGCTCGTGGAGAAAGGTATATGAGGGATTGAAATGACAAGGTTTGACAAATTGATGTGTGAACTTTGTCCTGACGGGGTAGAGTATTGCAATTTAATAGATTTCCTCGCAATCAAAAACGGAGGGGACTATAAACACTTTGGAGTAGGTAGTTATCCCGTCTATGGTTCTGGTGGCATAATGGCCTATATAGACCATTATGCGTATAATAAGCCATCTGTTTTAATTCCAAGAAAAGGCTCAATAGACAAGTTATACTACGTCGAGGAGCCTTTCTGGAACGTGGACACTATCTTTTATACTGATATTAACACAGAAAAAGCTGTTCCGAAATATGTGTACTATTGTCTGCAATCAGAACATTTAGAACAATACAATACAGCCGGCGGGGTTCCGAGTCTTACCCAAAAGGTTCTCAATAAAATCAGAATTCCTCTACCGCCCATTGAAGTCCAGCGTGAAATCGTCCGCATATTAGATGATTTTGCCGAGCAAACAGAGCGCCTTAAAGCTGAACTAACTGCCGAGCTTACCGCCCGTAAGAAGCAGTATGAGTATTATCGGGATAAACTGCTTGATAGGCCGCACGACAGCGCAAAAATTATCACGATTGGAGAACTTGGCGCTTGGTCCGGCGGGAAAACACCGTCTATGGATAACTTGGACTACTGGGAGGATGGTACGATACCGTGGATAACATCAAAGGATATGAAAGTACCCACACTGGAGGATACAGCGGACCATATTACCAAACAAGCAATCAGTGAAGCATCTATGACTGTATATCCCCCGAACGGAATTGCTGTTGTTACTCGTTCCGGCATTCTAAAGCATACCCTTCCTGTGGCATTTGTGCCCTTTGAAACCACGGTAAATCAGGATATTAAAATGTTAGTAGCCGGTGAAGGCGTACTGCCTCGCTATGCTTTTCACGCAATACAGGGAAAAAGTCCTGATATATTGGCTAAAACCAAGAAGCAGGGCGGCACGGTAGATTCTCTGGAATTCAAGAGATTTCTGGACTACAAAATTCCGCTGCCGTCGCTTGAAGTTCAAAAGAGCCTTATAGAAGTTCTCGACAACTTTGATGCCATCTGTTCCGACTTGAACATTGGCCTACCTGCGGAAATCGAAGCACGACAAAAACAGTACGAATATTATCGGGATATGCTCTTGACATTTGCTGAGTCCGGCTCCACAATTTTGACAGACAGACAGACAGAACATAATTAAGCTCATTCAGTATGTGTTTGGATATGCTTGGTTGTCTTTGGATGAAATCTCGACATCATTCCGTGGAGAATACATTACAAAGAAAGATTCAAGGACAGGGAATATCCCTGTTATCCTTGGAGGTCAGGAACCGGCGTATTACATTGACAAAGCCAATCACGCCGGCGAAATTGTTGTCGTAGCAAGAAGCGGAGCATCCGCAGGGTTTGTATCATATTGGAATGAACCAGTCTTTATCACGGATGGCTTTGGCTATGAAAACAATCCGTCGTTGGTTACAGCAAAATATCTCTTCTATATTTTGAAAAACAGAGAAACAGAATTGAATGCCATGAAGCGAGGTGCAGGTGTCCCTCACATAAGCGGTGGAGCACTTGCTGAAATACAGTTTGCGATTCCTAATCTGCAAGAGCAGCAGCGTATCGTTTCTATCCTTGACCGATTTGACACCCTCTGCAACGACTTAACCGCCGGATTACCTGCCGAAATCGAAGCGCGGCAAAAGCAGTACGAATACTATCGGGACAAGCTGCTAACGTTTAAGGAAAGGATATCTACATGACAGAATTTCTGCATCCTGAGCTAAATAAACGCTTCCGTAAAGTAATAAATTCTTCACCTATCTTTCAAGAAGGTGAGCTGCGCGGGAATTTCAACTTGCTGTGTGCTGCAATGGACCGTATTGACACCTGCGTCGCATATCTGAATAAGCATTCGAATTTTCCTCGCACAGAAGAAGACTTTATTATCTTTCTCATGTTTGCAGCTATGCTATGTGATGCCGTTTTGGATGTCCTTGTAGGTGTTTTGCCGAAATTTGAAAGAAACAGTGGCGAACTGTACTTTTTCAAAGACACCTATCTTAACAGCGCTGTATATAACCCCGACAAACCAGTTCCTTCAGATGACCGCTTTTTCGAGTATGTTCGCACACTTGCCTTTGCTCACCCCACAGATACAAGCCACCCCACATTTCTGCGAAAAAATGAGAAACAGTATTCACCGTGGGTAATCGTAAACAGGACACTTAATCGCTTTATGGGAACGCCAAACATGGTGGGAATTAGAGTTTATACAACGGCTTCCGATGAAATCATAAATATACAGTTTCCGTTGCAAGTGTTAAAAGACTACATTTCAAGTCGCTATGAGAAATTGTCATTGGCAATCAGTTGGGCAGAAGAGTCTATTCGAAAAGCTGAAGCAGAGTGGAGAGAGCAACATATCAAGAGAAACGTGAGCCCAGTTGAGGTGTTGACATCCATAAAAGAAGTATTGGCTTTGCGCTATCAATCTACTGGGGAGATTGACGATATGATTGGCGATTTGACTTGTCCCCTGACAATTCAAAAGAATCTGGCATCTGTTTCAGAGTACAGAAATGCGATTATTGATGCCATTCCACAGATTTGTGATGGTATAGAAAACCTTGAGGAACTGTTTAATATCCCGGCCTATAACGCGCTGAGAGAACTTCCCAAGACGATGCCACAAGGAACATCTTATCAGTTGGAAAAGATATTCACATACTTAGATGATGAGTATTCAACAGGAGCTAACTATACCTTTGGACTTATGCAGGCGGGCGATTTTGCAGAGGGCTTTGCAAAAAAGTGGGTAGTGATTTGCCCACAAGAAATGCCAATATGTGAAATACATTTATTGGTGCGGACGGCTTGCTATTTAGAAGCTCAAGCGCAAAAAGGAGACAACCATTATGAGCCAATATAACATTATCGCCCAAAACACAGAAAACACCGTTGTATCTGAATATACGCCCCTCCCTAAGCGAGCTGAGGCATATCAGAGCGAGGCGCAACTGGAAAAAGAGTTTATACGCCTGCTGTGTGAGGTGGGCTATACTTACCTGCCCATCCACACTGAGGCAGACCTCGTTGCCAACCTTCGCAAGCAGTTGGAGAAGCTGAATAACTACCAGTTTACCGATGGCGAATGGGAGCGTTTCTTCCAGCAGAATATCGCCAATGCCAATGAAGGTATCAAAGAGAAGACCCGCCGGATACAGGATGGTAATACAGCGCAGGCATTTAAGCGTGATACGGGCGAGTCAAAAAACATTCGCCTCCTTGATAAAAAGTGTATTCACAACAATACGCTGCAGGTCATCAACCAATATACCGTTTCTCAGGCAGAGGGCGCTGCCCACGATAACCGTTACGATGTGACCATTCTCGTCAACGGACTGCCTTTGGTTCATGTGGAGTTGAAGCGTCGCGGGGTAGCTATCCGCGAGGCATTCAATCAAATCAACCGCTACAAGCGCGACAGCTTTTGGGCGGGCAGCGGCCTGTTCGACTATGTGCAGATTTTTGTTATCTCCAACGGAACGAACACAAAATATTACTCCAACACGACCCGCTTGGGGCATATCAAGGATTTCAACTCTTCTGCGGCGCGAAAGCGCGGCAAGACCAGCAACAGCTTTGAGTTTACATCGTTTTGGGCGGACGCCAAGAATCGTATTATCCCCGACCTGATGGACTTCACCAAGACGTTTTTTGCCAAGGCAACGATACTGAATATCCTGACCAAGTATTGCGTTTTTACGTCTGAAGAACTCCTGCTGGTGATGCGCCCCTATCAAATCGTTGCTACGGAGCGTATTCTTAACCGCATTGAAATCGCCACCAACTACAAGCGATATGGTACAGTGCAGGGCGGTGGATACATTTTCCATACCACCGGCTCCGGCAAGACCTTGACCAGTTTCAAAACGGCCCAACTTGTCGCAGACCTGCCGTATATCAGCAAGGTGCTGTTCGTGGTAGACCGTAAGGACTTGGACTATCAGACCATGAAGGAGTATGACCGTTTCGAAAAGGGCGCGGCCAACGGTAATACCTCTACGGCCATTCTGACGCGGCAGCTTAGTGACCCCAACGCAAAAATCATTATTACTACCATTCAGAAATTGGCGATATTCATTAAGAAAAACGCAAATCATCCGCTGGCTGATAAGCAGGTGGTCATTATATTCGATGAGTGCCACCGCAGCCAGTTCGGTGAAATGCACCTTGCCATCACTAACTACTTCAAGAAATACCATCTGTTCGGCTTTACAGGTACGCCCATCTTTACGGATAATGCGGGTAACGGCAAAATCCCGACCTTGCGGACGACTGAGCAGGCCTTTGGTGAGCAGCTCCACGCATATACCATTGTAGATGCCATCAATGATAAGAACGTGCTTCCGTTCCGCGTGGACTATGTCCAGACGATGAAAGAGGAGCCGGACATTGATGACAAGCAGGTGTGGGACATCAAGCGCGAGGAAACGTTCCTCACGCCTGAGCGCATTACGCTGGTTACGGAATACATACTGGAAAGATTTAATCAGAAAACCTACCGCAATGAGAAAAGCTACACCTTCAATGTGCTGCAGAACATCGGCGAAGTAGCTTCTGCCAAACGTCAGGACGATGTAGAGGAAATCAAGCGCCAGCAGCGTGTGAGTGGCTTCAACTCCATTTTTGCCGTTTCCTCTATCACAGCGGCCAAGCTCTATTATGAAGAGTTTAAGCGCCAGATGGCTGCCGACCCCAGCAAGAAACTGCGTATTGCCTTGATTTACAGCTATGGGGCAAACGAGGAAGAAGCAGACGGCATCTTGGATGAGGAGAACTCAGAAGACACCTCCGCGCTGGACCAAAGTTCCCGCGACTTTCTTGACATGGCTATCTGTGACTACAATTTGATGTTCCATACAAATTACAGTACGGATAGCGATAGGTTCCAGAGTTACTACAAGGATATTTCCCTGCGGATGAAGAACAAGGAACTTGACCTGCTCATTGTGGTAAATATGTTCCTGACAGGTTTTGATGCCACCACACTCAATACACTGTGGGTTGATAAGAACCTGAAGATGCACGGACTTTTACAGGCGTATTCCCGCACAAACCGTATTCTGAACTCCATAAAGACCTTTGGTAATATCGTATGCTTCCGCAATCTGCAAAAGCGTACAGACGCTGCCATAGCGCGTTTCAGCGATGCTACGACCAACGGCGTCGTAACGTTGCGGCCTTTTGACGACTATTACAACGGCTATACAGACGAAAAGGGCAAATACAACGAAGGCTATGTGGATATGATTGCGGCCTTACAGCAGAACTTCCCGCTTAGTGATGTCCGTATCGTTGGCGAAAACCGGCAAAAGACGTTTATCCGGCTGTTTGGCGCTATCCTGCGTATGCGGAATCTGTTGGTGGCGTTTGACGATTTCAACGGCAAGGAGATACTCTCAGAGCGCGATATGCAGGACTACATGGGCCGCTATCAAGACCTGTATGATGAGTGGCGTGGTCGTTCTGGACATGAAAAAGAGGACATCACGGATGATGTTGTGTTTGAAATCGAGCTTATCAAGCAAATCGAAATCAATATCGACTACATTCTTATCCTCATGCAGAAATACCATGACAGCCATGGCAAGGACAAGGAAATTGCCATCGCTATTCAGAAAGCCGTGGAGTCCAGTTCCGAACTTCGCAGCAAGAAAGCGCTTATTCAAGGGTTCCTTGCTGGTATTAACGAGGTGGATGATGTAATCAATGAGTGGCACGACTATGTAGCTACCCAAAAGGAAACCCAACTCGCCACGTTGATTGCTGAGGAACGTTTGAGGGATGCCGAAACGAGACAGTTTATGGCAAACGCTTTCCGCGATGGTGCTGTCAAAACGACCGGCATGGATATCGACAACCTTTTGCCTCCCATGTCGCGCTTTGGCGGTGGCAATCGTGCAGAGAAGAAACGGATTGTAACGGAGAAGCTGGTCGCATTCTTCAACAGATTTTTCGGAATAGGGTAAGGGGTGAGCCAGAGTGCCAAGACAGAAAAAGGATAGTGTCCCTATCTGCTATCGCATCGAAAAAAGCGTTTACGAGCGCCTTCAAGCATACGCAGAGGATAAGGGGCAAACAATGACTATGGCTGTTGAGAGGCTTCTGACGAAAGCCCTCGATGCTGAAGAGAAAAAAGACGAACAATAAAAAAGAAGCTGGTGTCCGCACTGGATACCAGCTTCTTTTTATGTAATTCGTTTACTCAGAAGAAATCCCACACAAAAGTTGGGAGAAGTCGCTCACCCGAAATCGGGGCTTAAAACCGAAATCCCACACAAAAGTTGGAAGGAATCGCTCAGTCGAAATGGGCCTCTAAAATAAAAATCCCACACAAAAGTTGGAATAACCCGAACTGCTTTATCCTTGACTTTTGTCGAACGATTTACTATAATTAGGGTTACGGCGCCCCATGCGCCGCTTATTATGCGCGGCTGCCCGCAGGCAGGACCGCTTGAAGGAGTTTTGTATCATGCCTGTTTATCCCATGGACATCGCTGGGCTCCACCGGGAGCTGCCTATCTGTAAGGTCACGGACGACCTGTACATCGGCGCCTTCATCTGCTTTGGCGACGCGGAGCTGACCGTAGCCTGCGCCCGTGATATGCTGGCCATGCTGGAGGCAGACAGCTACGACTATCTGTTCACCGCCGAGGCTAAGTCCATCCCCCTGATCCACGAGATGGCCCGTCAAAGCGGTGCGAAAAAATATTTCATCGCCCGCAAGGGCCCCAAGGCGTATATGCCCGATCCCCTGCACGTGGAGGATAAGTCCATCACCACCGCCGGGGTGCAGAAGCTGTATCTGGGCCGTGACGACGCCGACCTGATCCGCGGCAAGCGCATCGTTCTCATGGATGATGTGATCTCCACCGGCGGCTCCCTCCACGCCATGGAGGAGCTGGTGAAGATGGCCGGCGGTACCGTAGTGGACCGCATCGCCGTGCTGGCCGAGGGCGGTGCGGCGGACCGCAAGGACATCAAGTACCTGGGTGTCCTTCCGGTATTCAATGCCGACGGCAGCATCAAGTGAAAAGAAGCGCCTGCGGGCGCTTCTTTTTTTGTTCTCATTAGCAAAACCGCATGACCGCCGCCATCTGCCGCACATTTTTTATAGCGTGCGGGGATAGACTTTTATGATAAGTTATGGTAATATGTAGAATTAATAAAACTAATGCTTTGAGTGGGAGAAAGGAGCAGTTCCATTATGGCAGTAAAAGAGAGCTATGCCGGCAAGATCAACCGGAAGCTGACGAAAAAGCTGCGGGTCATCGCCGTGGCCGCCGGCCGTGAAAAGGCCGACCTGGTGCTGAAAAACGCCACCTATGTCAACGTATTCTCCAACGAGCTGTGTCACGGCGACATCGCCGTGGCCGAGGGCCTGATCGTGGGCATGGGTGAATACAGCGGCAATACAGAGGTAGATATGGGCGGTAAGATCGTCCTCCCCGGCTTTGTGGACGCCCACATTCATCTGGAGAGTTCCCTGGTCAGTCCCACGGAGTTTGCCAAGGCGGTGCTGCCCCATGGCACCACCACTGTCATCACCGACCCCCACGAGATCGCCAACGTCATGGGCACCGATGGCATCGAGTATATGCTCCAGGCCACCGAGGACCTGCCCGTGGACGTGCGCTTTATGCTGCCCTCCTGCGTGCCGGCCACGCCCCTGGACGAGTCCGGCGCCAACCTGGACTACCGGGCTATCGACAGCTTCTATGACCATCCCCGTGTACAGGGTCTGGCCGAGATGATGAACTTCGTGGGCACCATCAACGGCGATCCCCAGGTGGTGGAGAAGATCGTGGCCAGCCAGGCCCATCACAAGAAGATCGACGGCCACGCCCCCGACCTGGTGGGCAACGACCTGAACGCCTACATCGCCGCCGGCGTGTACTCCGACCACGAGTGCCACGACCTGAACGACGCCATCGCAAAGCTCCAGCGCGGCCAGTTCATTATGATCCGCGAGGGCACCGCAGCCCGCAATCTGGAAGCGCTGGTCCCCCTGCTGTGCGACAAGTATGTGGAACGCTGTATGTTCTGCACCGATGACAAGCACCCCAACGACCTGCTGGAAAAGGGTCACATCGACTACATCGTCAAAAAGGCCATCTCCCTGGGCGCCGACCCCATTACCGCCATCAAGGCCGCCTGCCACAACGCTGCCCGCTACTTCCTGCTGAACAACCGCGGCGCCATTGCACCCGGCTATCTGGCGGACTTCGTCATCATCGACGACTTTGACCACTTTAACATCGAAAAGGTCTACAAGCGCGGCGTACTGATGGTAGACCATGGCGTGGTGGCGGACTTCCCCGTCCCGGAGATCGACCCCTATCTGGTCAACCGCGCCCACGACACCTTCCATGTGGCCCCGCTGACCGCCGCCGATTTCACCGACAGCCGTCCCCACGCGGTCATTGGCATGGTCAACGGCGAGATCACCACCACCGACGGCGGCTACACCGACCGTATCGATGTGGACTATGACATTCTGAAGATCGCCGTCATCGAGCGTCATAAGAACACCCACCACATCGGCTTGGGCTACATCAAGGGCTACGGCCTGCAAAAGGGTGCCGTGGCCACCAGCATCAGCCACGACAGCCATAACATCATCGTAGTGGGTACCAATGAGGAGGACATGGCCTTCGCCGCCAACCGCATCGTACAGCAGCACGGCGGTATCACCGTGGTGGAGAACGGTCAGGTGAAGGGTGAGCTGCTACTGGCCATCGCCGGCATCATGTCCGACGACACCCTCATAAACGTGAACCGCGACCTGGAGAACGCAAAAAAGGCCGCCTACGACCTGGGCGTGTCCACCGGTATCGACCCATTTATGACCCTGAGCTTCATGGCCCTGCCGGTGATTCCCAGTCTGCGTATCACCACCCGCGGCGTGTTCGACGTCACCACTCAGCGCTACGTCTGATACCTGTTCCCGCTTCGCCGGGACCTATATCCGCAAAAAAAGAAAGCCCTCACGGGCTTTCTTTTTTTGCTCACAGCTTCAGTTCACAATCCAGGCTCATGACCGCGCTGCCGCCGATACGGACCGTCACGGCGCCGTCCTTTTCATACAGAAGGCTGCGTATCTCGCTGGGCCTGCCCATGTGCTCGCCCTGCAAAAACACATTCTCCTGCTCCGGCTCCACATCGCCTCGCAGGTAGAGATAATACGTCAGTGCACCGTTGCTGGTCCCGGTGGCACACTCCTCCGGGATGTCGTACAGGGGCGCGTAGTTGCTGCACCAGGCCGTCACGCCGTCACGCCCCGGGCAGAACATATGCACGCCGGTCACATCGTACTTCCGTGACAGCTCCGTGACCACCGGTGCGTTCTGCACTGCCCGCATGAGCGTCTCATGGTCCCGGACGGGCATCATAATATCCGCCAGACCGGTGGACACCATTCGTGGGATATATCCCTCCGGGCAGTCCGCCTCCGTCAGGCCATAGGCGGCGTACAGCGCGGTGCGCTCCGCTGCCGGGATGTCGCCGATCAGCTGCGGCGGCGCCATATCCATCCAGACGGTGCCGCCCCTGACGGTGATGTTCAGTTCCCCGGCCTTTGTGTGGGCAATATGGTCGCCGTCGCCGATCTTCTCCAGCTGCCGCAGCAGGGCGAAGGACGCCACCGTAGCGTGGCCGCACAGGTCCACCTCCCCGGCGGGGGTGAAATAGCGCAGGGATACGGAGCCGTCCGGCTCCATATGTATAAAGGCCGTCTCCGAGTGCTTCATCTCCGCAGCGATCTGCCGCATGGTCTCATCAGACAGTTCCCGGTCCGGCAGTGCCACGCCCGCCTGGTTGCCGCCGAAGATCCGATTGGCAAAGGCGTCCATCACATAGAGCTTCATAGGGTATACCTCCCAGTTTTTCTTGTGGTTTTCATTATATACTCTCTTGCTCTTAACGGCAAGTATATTTGACTTCCGATGTATTTTTCGTTAGAATAGAATTGCAGCGGGTGTCTGTGTGAACGCCCGCCGCTAAAAGCGAAGAAAGGAACTTCATCGAAAATGCTCAATGAGCGAAGTCTGTTATCACAATTTCTGCATTTCGTAGCCGCTACGGTGGCATCCCTCATGGTTTTCAGCCTGTACTCCATCGTGGACGGGCTGATGGTCGCCAAGGGCGTAGGCGAATACGCCATGGCAGCGGTGAATCTGGCGGTACCGTTCACCAATGTGCTGTTCTCCATCGGCGTCATCTTCGCCGTCGGTACCAGCACCATCATCGCCATCTATCTGGGACAAAACCAAGGCGAGAAGGCCAATAGCCTGTTCTCTCAGAACATCGTGCTGCTGACGTGCGTCGGCCTGACCATCACCGTCCTCGTTTTCGTATTTCTGGAGCCGTTCGCCGTGCTGCTGGGCGCAAAGGGCGTAACGTATCAATATACCATCGATTATCTCCGGGGCCTGGCCCCTTTCGCGCTGTGCTTCATCATCTCCTATAACATGGAGGTGCTGATCAAGACCGACGGCTATCCCCGTCTGGCAATTCTGACGGTCATCACCGGCTGTCTGGCCAACTGCGTGCTGGACTATATCGCCATCTTTGTGCTGAATCTGGGCGTATGGGGCGCGGCGGTGGCCACGGGACTGTCCCAGCTTCTGACGTGCATCATCTATCTGCGCCACTTCCTGGGCGGACACAACACCTTCCACTTTGTGAAGTTCAGGATGGACTGGGGCATCTACAAGCGGCTGATCCCGCTGGGCTTTGCCGACGGCGTAACGGAGCTGTGCAACGGCGTGATGATCTTCCTGTTCAACCGGGTCATCCTCCGGTGCCTCGGCGACGACGGGCTGGTGTGCTACACCATCATCGCCTATGTGAACACCCTCATCATCAACACCATGCTGGGCATCTCGCAGGGCAGCCAGCCGCTGGTCAGCTACCACTACGGCAAGGGGGACGTGGCGGGCTACAAGAAGCTGCTGCGGTATGGCTTTACAGCGGTGGGCATCATGACGGCGGTGATCTTCGCCGGTGTGATGATCTTTGCCCCCCAGATCGCCGGAATCTTCCTCGGCGCGGAGAAGCCGGAGCTGCTGGGCAGCGCGGCCGGCGCGCTGCGGCGGTACGGTCTGTGCTATCTGCTGCTGGGCGGCAACATCCTCATGGGCGGCTTCCTGACGGCGGTGGAGCGACCGAAGGCGTCTATTTCCATCTCCGTGGGCCGTGGCCTGCTCTTCCAGGCCGGTGCGCTGCTGCTGTTGGCGGCAGCCGTGGGCGGCACGGGCATTTGGTTTGCGCCGGTGATCTCCGAGGCGCTGTGCGCGGTAATGGCCGTGTGGTTCCTCCGGCGGTTCCTGCGGAAAACCGCGGCATAACCAACATAAAAAGTATCCCGCGGCACAGCCGCGGGATACTTTTTTGCTCTCTTTAAGGCGCCTTACGCCTGCGCGGCCTTTTCCGCCGTCATCCGCCGGATCACCTCGTCGATACGGTGGGCAACGCGGCAGAAATCCTCCGCCGTATAGCCCTTGGTGGTCATGGCGGCGGTGCCGATGCGGACGCCGCTGGTCTGGAACGGCGAGCGTTTGTCCCCGGGGACGCAGTTCTTATTCAGCGTAATACCGCAGCGGTCCAATTCCTCCTGTACCTCACGTCCGGTAAGTCCGGTATCCGTCAGATCCAGCAAAAACAGATGGTTGTCCGTGCCGCCGGTAACGACCTTGTAGCCCATGGCCATGAACTCCGCCGCCATCGCCCTGCAGTTGACCACCACACGGTGGATATACGCTCGGTATTCCGGGGTCAGCGCCTCCTCCGCAGCCACCGCCTTGCCGGCGATCACGTGCTGCAAAGGGCCACCCTGCATACCGGGAAAAACGGCGCTGTCCACCTTTTTCGCCAGCTCCGGCCGGCAGAAGATCAGTCCGCCCCGCGGGCCGCGCAGCGTCTTGTGCGTCGTGGTCGTGACCACATCTGCCAGTCCAAAGGGGCTGGGGTGCTCCCCCGCCGCCACCAGCCCGGCAATGTGAGCGATGTCCGCCATGAAATACGCCCCCGTCGCCTGCGCCGCCTGGGCAAAACGTGCAAAGTCGATGGTCCGGCTGTAGGCCGACGCTCCTGCGATGATCAGCCGCGGCTTCAACTCCCGCGCAAGCCTCTCCATACCGTCATAGTCGATCAGGCCGTTTTCGTCCACATCGTAGGCCGCTATGTCATACAGCCTGCCGGAGGCATTTACCGGCAGTCCGTGGGACAGGTGCCCACCGTTGGCCAAACTCATGGACAGGATCCGGTCTCCCGGCTGCAGCAGCGCCATATACGCCGCCAGATTGGCGGAGGTGCCGCTGTGAGGCTGCACGTTCACATGGTAGTCGGTGTGAAACACCTCCCTCCACTTGGCGATGCAGTACGTCTCCAGCTCGTCCACCACCAGGCAGCCGCCGTAGTAGCGCCCCTGATTTCCCATCTCCCGGTGGGCGGGATACCCCTCGGAATACTTGTTGGTCAGGCAGCTGCCCACGGCGCGGCAGACCGCCTCGCTGGTGAAATTCTCGCTGGCGATCAGCTCCACCGTTGTTTCCTGCCGCCGCTGCTCCATGGTAATATAGTCGAAAACCTTGGATGTCACACCCATCTCTCCCCACGTATTGTATTATTTTGTCAACAATTATACCACATATTGTGCCCCATGCAAGCCCCAATAGTCAAATAACCAAAATACACGAAATCACATACCAGTCCTGTATGTTTTTTGTAAAAAACGCAGAAAGGTGAAAAAAGGGTTGACAACGGCGCGTTAAGGGCGTATTATGCCACCATTCCGACAGGGAAAATCACAGCGAGGAGGAAAGCCGACATGAAGCGTAACGTCACCATGATGATGTGCGAGATGTGCATGGGTATGATGTCCATGTGCATGTTTCGTCGCGCCGAAAAGGTCATCAGCTTTCCGAAAACTGTTTGACGGCTTGAAAAAAGCCGATGTGTAAGCAGACAGCGGAGGGTCAGTGATGACCAGCCGCTGTTTTTGTTTTGCTTATGTACCGCCGTTCCGGCCGGGCGGCGGTGCTGAGATAAAATCGTAACCAAGCAAGTTTAATCATTTCAAAGGAGACTGCGAACATGAAACACAACACTTTGACTAAGATCATCACCCTGACCCTGGCCGTTGTCTTGGCCCTGAGCCTTGCTGCCTGCGGCAGCAAGACCGACGACAACAGCGGCGACGCTGCTGCCGCCACCATCAAGATCGGCGTACCCAACGACACCACCAACGAAGCCCGCGCCCTGCTGCTGCTGCAGGAGAACGGCATCATCAAGCTGAAGGACGGCGTGGGCATCACCGCCACCAAGAACGACATCGTGGAGAATCCGTACAATGTGGAGATCGTGGAGGCTGAGGCCGCCCAGCTGCCCAACCTGCTGCCCGACGTGGACTACGCCGTGATCAACAGCAACTACGCCATCAACGCCGGCCTGAACCCCGTGAATGACTCCCTGCTGATCGAGGGCAGCGCCTCCGCCTACGCCAACATTCTGGCCGTCAAGGAGGGCAACGAGACCGCCCCCAAGATCCTGGCCCTGAAAGCCGCCCTGGAGAGCAAGCAGGTCGCCGACTTCATCGCTGAGAAGTACACCGGCTCCGTGGTTTCCGTGGTGGAGAACCCCACTGACGGCTATGACGCTTCCGTGGACTATGACGCGCTGAAGGGCGAGACCATCACCGTGGCTGCTTCCCCCACGCCCCACGCCGAGATCCTGGAGGTCGCTAAGGAGATCCTGGCCGCCAAGGACATCACCCTGGACATTCAGGTCTACAACGACTATGTGGTGCCCAACACTGTGGTGGACGACGGCACCGTGGACGCCAACTACTTCCAGCACCTGCCCTATCTGGAGGACTTCAACGCCCAGAACGGCACCCACATCGCCTCCATCGCCGCCATCCACGTGGAGCCCATGGGTCTGTACGGCGGCAAGCAGACCACGCTGGACGCGCTGAGCACCTCCGCCCAGTAACATAAAACAACAGGATTTTACCCTCCTCTCCCCCTCGCGTGTTCCCCGCCCTGCACAGGGCGGGGAACACCGCGGAAACAGGACAATGCGAAACGCCCGGTTTCTTTTCCGGAGCTCCCGCCAGGGCGCGGGGGATGCAGAAAGGAAACAGCGCGAATTAAACAGAAACGAGGAACGCCGTCGTGATAGAACTGAAACACGTAAGCAAGACATACGACTCCGGTGCCAACGGAGGCGTGGACGCATTGAAGGATGTGTCCCTGACCATTGAGGATGGAGACATCTACGGCATTATCGGTATGTCCGGCGCGGGCAAGAGCACGCTGGTGCGCTGCATCAACCTGCTGGAGCGCCCCACAAAAGGCGAGATCATCGTGGACGGCCAGCGGCTGGACACCATGACCCCCGCCCAGCTGCGCGCCGCCCGTCGGAACATCACTATGATCTTCCAGCACTTCAACCTGCTCATGCAGCGCACCTGCCTGCGTAACGTCTGCTTCCCCATGGAGATCTCCGGTGTAAAGCGGGCCGACGCGGAAAAGCGCGGGCGCGAGCTGCTGGAGCTGGTGGGCCTGCCCGACAAGGCGGACGCCTATCCGGCCCAGCTGTCCGGCGGGCAGCAGCAGCGCGTGGCCATTGCCCGTGCCCTGGCCACCGACCCCAAGGTGCTGCTGTGCGACGAGGCCACCAGCGCCCTGGACCCCAAGACCACCCGGCAGATACTGGAGCTGATCCGGGACATCAATCAAAAGCTGAACATCACCGTGGTCATCATCACCCATCAGATGAGTGTGGTGAAGGAGGTCTGCTCCCATGTGGCCATCCTGGACGACGGCTGTGTGGCCGAATCCGGCATGGTGGGCACGGTGTTCGCCGCGCCAAAGTCCGAGGCCGGACGGCGGCTGGTGTTCCCCGGCGGCGCGGACGCGCAGGTGTACAACCCTCAGGACGAAAAGCTGGTCCGCCTGGTGTTCAAGGACAGCAAGACCACCAGTATTCCCCTCATCGCACGGCTGGCGGCGGAGGAGGGCGTCTTCTGCAACGTGATCTCCGCCAGTACGCAGAAGCTGTCCGAAACGGTATACGGCAGCATGATGCTGGGCATCCCCAGCGCACAGTACGATAAGGCCGTGGCCTTTATCCACAATGTGGCCAATGTTCAGGTCGAGGAGGTGGACCACCATGTACAGTAATCTGTTCTCCGCCCAGTCCGTACAGGATCTGATGAGCGTGCTGCCCTCCCTGCCCTTTGCCATCTGGGAGACGTTTTACGTCACCGTGGTCAGCACGGCGCTGTCGCTGGTGCTTGGCCTGCCCCTGGGCGTGCTGCTGGTGGCCGGAGAGAAAAACGGCGTCCTGCCCCTGCCCCGCTGGCTCATGCAGGTCATCAACGTCATCATCAACCTGCTGCGCTCCATCCCCTTCCTGATCCTGATGATCATGGTGTTCCCCCTCTCCCGTCTGCTCATCGGCACCGCCGTGGGCACCACGGCCACCATTGTTCCGCTGGTGGCGGCGGCGTTTCCCTTTGTGGCACGTCTTGTGGAGAGCAGTCTCCGCGAGGTGGATGGTAATATCATTGAGGCCGCCCAGAGCATGGGCGCAACACCCATGCAGATCATCTGCAAGGTGCTGATCCCCGAGAGCGTTCCCTCCCTGATCCAGAATGTCACCATCGCGCTGACCACCATTCTGGGCTACTCCGCCATGAGCGGCATCATCGGCGGCGGCGGCCTGGGCAAGATCGCCATCGACTACGGCTACTATCGCTATAAGTACCTGGTGATGCTGGTGGCGGTGGTCATTCTGATCCTGTTGGTGCAGCTGTTCCAAAGCGTGGGCACCTGGCTCAGCAAGCGGTGCGACAAGCGTTTGAAGCACTGATCCCGTCTTCTGTTCCCTTCGGCTTTCGCCGAAGGGAATATTTTTTCCGCCGCCCCATTTTTCACCTTGACATTTCTCCCGAAATCGTGTATGATATTCGAGGTTGTAAAGGCATATAACTTTACAGAAGGAGGCCACACCGTGAAAAACCAGACATACCGCATGACCATGCTGTTCGATTTTTACGGCGATATCCTGACCCCACGGCAGCGTGAGCTGTTCGACCTGTATTATAATGAGGACCTGTCCCTGGCAGAGATCGCGGAGAACTGCGGCATTTCCCGGCAGGGCGTACGGGACGTGATCGTTCGCGCGGAGAACGCCATGACCGAGCTGGAGGACAAGACCGGCCTGGTCCGCCGCTTTTTGCAGATGCAGCAGCACGTGGACCGTATCATCACCGCTGCCGGAGACATTAAAACCATCAACTACCGGCAGTACGAAAATCCCCGGTTAGAGGAATTGGCGGAGACGATCTTGGACGCTGCCGCCGCCCTGAAGGAGTAACGACCCATGGCATTTGAGGGACTTAGCGAAAAACTGAACGGCGTATTCAAGCGCCTGCGCGGTAAGGGCCGCCTTACCGAAGCCGATGTCCGCGAGGGTATGCGCGAGGTGCGTCTGGCCCTGTTGGAGGCCGACGTCAGCTATAAGGTCGTCAAGGACTTCGTGGCGGACGTCACCGAAAAGTGCGTCGGCACCGATGTGCTGGACAGCCTGACCCCCGCCCAGCAGATCATCAAGATCGTAAACCAGGAGCTGACGGCGCTGATGGGCGGCACCAACGCCCGCCTGACCACCGCCTCCAAGGGTCCCACCGTTGTGATGATGGTAGGTCTGCAGGGCGCCGGCAAGACCACAAACGGCGCCAAGCTGGCAGGGCTCATGCGCCGCAGCTTCGGCAAGCGCCCCTTGCTGGTGGCCTGCGACGTGTACCGTCCCGCCGCCATCAACCAACTGCAGGTGGTGGGCAAGCAGCTGGACATCCCCGTCTTCGAGATGGGCCAGATCGACCCGGTGACCATCGCCAAGGAGGCGGTGAAGTACGCCGCTGACCACGGCCACGACATCGTCTTTCTGGACACCGCCGGCCGTCTGCATATCGACGAGGCGCTGATGGACGAGCTGAAGGCCGTCAAGGCTGCCGTTCATCCCAACGAGATACTCCTTGTGGTGGACGCCATGACTGGCCAGGACGCGGTCAATGCCGCCAAGGCCTTTGACGACGCGCTGGGCATCGACGGCGTGCTGCTGACCAAGCTGGACGGCGACGCCCGCGGCGGTGCTGCCCTGTCCATCCGGGCCGTCACCGGTAAGCCCATCAAGTTCGTGGGTACCGGCGAAAAGCTGGACATGATCGAGCCCTTCCACCCCGACCGCATGGCCGGGCGGATACTGGGCATGGGCGATATGCTCACGTTCATTGAGAAGGCCGAGCAGCAGTATGACGAAAAACAGGCGAAAAAGCTGGAGGAAAAGCTCCGCAAGAACCGCCTGACCCTCACCGACTATCTGGATCAGATGGAGCAGCTGCAAAGCATGGGTGACCTGAGCCAGATCGCCGATATGCTCCCCGGCGGCATGGCTAAGGGCTTCGACCCCAGCCAGATCGACGAGAAGCAGATGGCCCACAACAAGGCCATCATCCAGTCCATGACCCCGCTGGAACGCGAAAATCCGCAGATCCTCAACGCCAGCCGCAAAAAGCGCATTGCCGCCGGCTGCGGCCTGGAGGTGGTGGATGTCAACCGCCTGCTGAAGTCCTTTGAGATGCTGCAGCAGATGACCAAAGCCATGACCAAGGGCGGCGGTATGCGCGGCCTGGGCGGCATGATGGGCGGCTTCGGCGGCAAGGTGGCCAGAGGCGCCATGCACGGTTTTGGCCGAAAAAAACGGTTGAAATAAAGTTAAAAAAAGCAGAAAAAGTGTGTAAGTGCAGTCGCATTTAACAGATATAAAACATTTAATTTACATGGAGGAACACAACAATGGTTAAAATTCGTCTGAGAAGAATGGGCGCTAAGAAGGCCCCCTATTACCGCGTCGTCGTCGCCGATTCCCGCTATCCCCGCGACGGCCGCTTCATCGAGGAGATCGGCACCTATGATCCCACTGTCTCCCCCGCCAAGATCAGTATCGACGCTGACCGCGCCCGCGAGTGGATCAAGACCGGTGCCCAGCCCACCGATACCGTTCGCGCCCTGCTGAAGAAGGTCGACGTACTGTAAGTCGGGAGCGCGCCATGAAGGATCTGCTGCTGTATATCGCGCAGAACCTTGTGGAGCACCCGGAGCAGGTCAGCGTGACCGAGGTGGAAAACGGTGACGAGCTGACGCTTCAGCTTCGCGTCGCGCCGGAGGACATGGGCAAGGTCATCGGACGTCAGGGCCGTATCGCCAAGGAGATACGCACCGTGATCCGTTCCTACGCCCAGCGCACCGGTGCCAAGGTGTCTGTGGATATCGTTGATTAAAAAAGGAGCACCCGGCAGGGTGCTCTCTTTTTGCCCGCTGGCCGGGGCAAAAAAGAAAGCCCTTTCGGGCTTTCTTTTTTTGCTCTCAGTGACGCTTTTTAGCGGTCCATGCCATGCCGGTCACGGACAGTACTGCCGTCACCGCGTAGATACCGATGCCGGCGTCGAAGGTCTTGGGAGAACCCTTGGCCTCGTCCTTAGTGGTGGTCGTGGTGGAGTTGTAGTAGTAGCGCGGCGGAGTGACGGTCTTGACATTGATGGTGAAATCACTCTGCGCAATTTCATTCCCGCCGACAGCACAAGCACCTGGCACCTCGATGCTGCAGGTATTATCCGCAGAGCTGACCTTGCTCATGTCATACCCCTGATTCCAGCACAGGTATTTCGCGCTGATGGTATTATTGTTAATAGTAATGGACTCCGCGGGGCAATTTTCATAAATGCGGAACGCATTGGCTGGTGCATTGGAAATGGTATTATTTGTGACGGTAAAGGTCTTACCGCTGGTCAGCTGGATGGCAGACCCCTTATTCGCATCAGTCAAATCGCTGATAGTATTGTTGTCGATGGTGACAACGGCATCATTCCCGGCCTGGATGTTCATGCCGCGCGGACAATCAAATATTTCACTATTGCTGATTTTAAACGTTGCCATCGTACCCTGCACAAAAACAGCATAACCGTCTGCATTTCCGGAAAGCTTGCAGTTATTGACCGTTACATTGGCTCCCTCAACAGAGTGCGGCATTCTGAACCCGTTTTCAAACTTGCAGTTGTTGAAGGTCAGGTTCGCCGGGTTACTGTCGATCCTGACAGTATCAACAAACGTGATGTCCTCGTAAACAACACTCTGTGCTGCGGCACTAATGCGATAGGCATTGTCACCGGTCTTTGCAACCTTCGCATTGTCAACACCCTTGACAGTCACGCTTTTTACCGTAACAGCGGGGGTAAAATAGCCACCGCCAAAAATTGAATCGCCTGCGCCATTACTGCCTACGACCCCGGCACCATCACCGGTCTCCACTGTACCGTGAATGGTCCAGACGATGCTCTCGACCTCGGTCAACTCCGCGGGATGGCCGCCAAAAGTATTGCCGCTTGTCACAATGCTCTTGCTCTCGCGCCAGGCTTTGGCGGCAGCGGTCAGCGTGTCATAATGGATAAGCGCGCCGTTTTCATCGGCCAAGCCATCGATAGTCACATAATTGTTCTCATCCGCCCACGAAATGGTGGTGACGCCCAGCGCCATGACCAGCGCCAGAATAGTTGCTAACAATTTCTTCATGTCTCATACCCCGTTTGTTTTAGATTTCCGCAGGTGCACTCGTTTTAATAACCATTAAAACGTAAATGCAGAGGTACCTCTGCGGATAGTCAGATTATAGCACAGTCTCACCGTTTGTCCAGCCTTTTTATGGAAATTTTACATATTTTTTCTGTTACCGGGAATGGAAAACGGGAGAATTTGGAAAAAAATGGGAATTCGGGGCCCGCTGCGGCGGGATGGAGGGCAGCGCAAAAGAGGAGCACCCGGTCGGGTGCTCCTCTTTTTGTCTCTCACGCAAAATAGCCCTTGATCTCCATCACGGCCGTTACGATGCAGAACAGGCCGAAGGCCAGGATCAGCGTGCCGCCCAGCTTCTTTTTCTGCTTCACCTGGAACATCATGATACCCACCATGATCATGGACAGCCCCAGCAGCACCATGGACAGGCCGGGGATGTACAGCACGTTCATCTTCCGCAGCAGCCACAGCAGCAGGGCCAGGACCAGCAGCACGATGGATATATTTTTCTTCGTATTCATGGACATTGGCGTTTCTCTCCTCCCTTGGGACGCGGCGCGCCCACTGGTTTGATTGTAGCGGAAAAGCGGACAGAATACAAGGGCAATTTACCGGCCCAGCAGCACTTTCGCCTTGAGGATCGCCGCCACGGTCTTGGCATCGGTCAGCTCGCCGGACATACACAGCTCCACCGCCTCGTCGAAGGGCACGCGCACCGTCTCCAAAAACTCGTCCGCGTCCGGGTGCGTCTCGCCGAAGGTCAGCTCACAGGCCAGGAACAGGTACAGCGTCTCGCCATAGCAGCCGGGAGAAGCGATCAGCGCCCCCAGGTCCGTCCATGCCTCCGCCGTGGCCCCGATCTCCTCCTTCAGCTCCCGCTGGGCCGTGACGAAGGGGTCCTCGCCCGGCTCCCGTTTGCCGGCGGGTATCTCCGTCAGCACCCGGGAAAAGGCGTAGCGGTACTGCTTCACCAGCAGCACGTCGTCGCCGTCCAGGGCCAGAATGCCCACGCCGCCGGGGTGCTCCACCACCTCGCGGACCCCCTCTTTCCCGTTGGGCAGGCGTACCCTGTCCTCCCGCACGTGCAGGATGCGGCCGCGGTAGACCTCACGGCTCTCCAGCGTTTTCTCAGTCATATCCATAGAAGCGTCTCCCTTCGTTTTTTGCCCCAGTATAGCACAGAAAGTTCAAAATTACCACCCCTCTATCCCCCTTGCGCGATGCGAGAAAATATGGTATACTATCGTTCACGTTACCGGAAGGAGGTGTCTCCATGGACAAGTCCGGCACCAAGACCATTGCCCAGAACCGCAAGGCGTACCACGACTACTTCGTGGAGGACCGCTACGAGGCCGGCATTGAGCTGTTCGGCACGGAGGTCAAGTCCATCCGCGCCGGCACCCTGAACCTGAAGGACGCCTTCTGCGTGGCCAAGGACGGCGAGGTGTACGCCTACAGCTTCCACATCTCCCCCTACGACCACGGCAACATCTTCAACCGCGACCCGGACCGGCCCAAGCGGCTGCTGCTGCACAAGCGGGAAATACGGAAGCTCCACGATCTGCAGAAGCAGGAGGGCTATGCGCTGATACCGCTGTCGGTATATTTCAAGAATTCCCGGGTGAAGGTGGAGTTGGGCCTGTGCAAGGGCAAGAAGACCTACGACAAGCGGGAGGCCGTGGCCAAGCGGGACGCCAAGCGGGAGATGGACCGCGCCATGCGGGAGAAAAACCGCGGGTATTGAATGGTATGACATTGCGCGGGAAGTGCGCATATTCTTATGACAAAGTGAGGGAAACGGAATGGCAAATCCTATCGTGACTTTTGAAATGCAGGACGGCGGCAAGATCGTTGCCGAGCTGTATCCCGACATCGCGCCCCAGAGCGTGTACAATTTCATCGCCCTGGCCAACGCCGGGTACTACGACGGGCTGATCTTCCACCGGGTCATCCCCGGCTTTATGATCCAGGGCGGCTGCCCCGACGGAACCGGCATGGGCGGCCCGGGGTACTGCATCAAGGGCGAGTTCGCCGCCAACGGTGTGCAGAACGACCTGCGCCACACCCGCGGCGTACTGAGCATGGCCCGGGCGCAGCCCATGGACAGCGCCGGCAGCCAGTTCTTTATCATGCACAAGGACGCGCCCCATCTGGACGGGCAGTACGCCGCCTTCGGCTGCGTGATGGACGGCATGGACGTGGTGGACCGCATCGCCAACCAGCCCCGGAACATGATGACCAATAAGCCCAAGAAGGACCAGGTCATGGCGAAGGTCACCGTGGACACCCAGGGCGTGATGTATCCGGAGCCGGAGAAGCTGGCCGATCCCTTCGGAAGATAAGTTTTCTGCGTGGGGGAGGGTCCCCCTCCCCCACACATATGTAAATATTCCCATGGGTTGTGTGTGCACAGCGCGCAAAAACCTTATGGGCTGTACTGTTTCCCAGTATCGCACAATGCGCAAGTCCCTCGCGGACTACGCTGTTCCCCAGTATCGCACAACGCGCAAGTCCCTCGCGGACTACGCTGTTCCCCAGTGTCGCACAACGCGCAAACCCCTCATGGGGCTGCACCGATTTTCCCCGGGTATTGGAACAATACCCAAAAAATCCCCAATATGGGGCTGTACCGGTTTCGACGGGGGTGTGGAGGCTGGATAAGCGGGCGGCGGCGCCTGACCGCCATAAAACGGGCAACTTAAAAATTAACTGACAACAATCGTATTGCTGTCGCTGCCTAACTAAGGCAGCCGTCTGAACCGGAGAGGCCACAGGCCGGGGAGGGCGTCGTTGATGTGGCGGACGTGCGGCGGGTAAGAGTTGCCCCGCCCATGCATTATGACTCTACTGAACCGCGCAGTCTGTCAGGTGTCTGTGCGGAGAGGGAACGCTGAAACCTGACTGCGCCCGGAGAAAGTCTTGTCAAAGCGCTTTCGGACAGGGGTTCGACTCCCCTCAGCTCCACCACAAGTCAAAAAATCCGAACATTATCATCAATGGTGATACGTTCGGATTTTTGATTTTTATGAGTTTTTATAATTTAGAAATTACTATGGTTTGTAGCATATTCTCGGCCTCCTCCAAGCCTTGCATCACTTCCGCCATGATGCGAGTGGCCAAGATAAATCCTGAACTGAACGCTTCACACTCAGTGATGCAGAACAGTTCACTTGTGCAGTCCTTGAATTTTTCAAAGGTTTCTTTTTGTTTCATTGTCAGACTTGAGTTTAGGTCTCCCTCGTTTTTGCATATCAACTTAACTTAACGAGTTTGCCACCCTCGTTTCTCAAAGAAACAGTTGATATTATCAATCAAACGATTTATAATGTCAACTGTGATAATAGTTGTATGGAGGCTTATTATGACTACTTCTGAACAGATACGAGTTCTTTGTGTGCGTTCTGGCGTAAGTTTGTCAGAATTGGCAAGAAGAATAAATCAAACACCACAAAATTTCAGTGTTAAACTTAAGAGAAATACGGTTACACAAGATGAGCTAAATCAAATTGCTAATGTGCTCAATGTGAAATATGAACAGTATTTTGTTTTAGCTAATGGAGATCAGGTTCGATAAATAAAGAGAAGGTAAAAAAATGGATACAAACATTATTTATAATATAGATTGCGTCGCCGGAATGAATCAAATGATAGATGAGGAGTCTATAGACCTTATCATCGCGGATCCACCATATTTTAAGGTTATCGGCGAAAAATGGGATTATCTTTGGAGAACAGAAGAAGACTATCTTGAATGGTCAGAAAAATGGATTGCAGAAGCTGCCCGTGTTTTAAGAATGGGCGGCAGTTTCTATTTGTTTGGTTATTTTAGAATGTTAAGTAGATTGTTGCCTATTTTAGAAAAGTATGGTTTTGAACTTAGACAACAAATAGTATTAAATAAAGGCATGCAAGCTGTATCTGGGCGAGCAACTAAAAATTATCGAATGTTCCCTAATGTGACCGAAAGTATTTTATTTTTATGTAAAGATCCCAAACCTTTTGCAAAATCCTTTTTAAAGCAAAGGCAAAAAGAATTAGGTTATTCCGCAAAACAAATCAATGAGATGTTGGGTGTCAAATCAAACGGTGGCGGTATGTGGAGTATTTATACAGGCAAAAATGTTTGCGAGCAATTACCCACTGAAGAATTGTGGGACAAATTGCAAACAATTCTTGAATTTAACATTCCATACGATAAGATTAGTCAAACATATCATGCACAAATTGGGTTAACAGATGTATGGGATGATGTGAATTTTTATGAAGAAAAAGACCGCATCCATCCTACCCAAAAACCACAAAAACTGCTTGCAAGACTAATTCTTGCAAGCAGTGATGAGGACGATATTGTTTTAGATCCATTTATGGGTGGAGGTTCAACAGCCTTGGCTTGTATTAATAACAAGCGTAATTATATTGGATTTGAAATAGAACAAGAGTATTACGAAAAGTCGTTAGAACGATTAGCATGTAGACAGATGACGCTATTATAATTATCTTAAATCGATAAACTGTGAGCGTAACGATAGTGGTATATCTGCTTTTTTCAAAACGATTTTAGGCAAATATATTTCATCCGCGAATTTGTTGCATAGATCGGCATTGGTTATATTATTAGTTTTCCTTATGTCTTCTAATAATTGCAATAGCTTTTCTTTATTTAATCCATTAACACGAGCAGATGGGCTGTATTTTTTAATAACATTTTTAATGTTAGCTACACTTATGGTAGTTGATCCAGAATATGAACTTAAAGGAAGTAGTACATCTGAATAAGTATTGTTTTTAGATGGGAATACATCGGTGATTATATTGCCATCATTTGTGATTTTTGATCTGTAAATCAAAGTTGGTTCTGTTAATGCGAATTTTAGCATATGAGGCCACATGTTAAACGGTGCTTTAGATGTTGACTGTGAACGAATATTGAGATAATAGTCAATCATACAGTACGCAAACCCTTTACTCTTTGGGTCAACTTCCCATATTGATGCAATAATGTCGTTGTTGTTGCTATCATATATGGATTCGAATTCAAAAAGAACAAAGTAATATCTGTAAGGATCCAATAACTTTGCAAACTCGTCATTGTTTCGGATTGCTATTAACCACTTCGAATCATCTTTCCTATTAATGCTTGTAGAGCCGCATACAGCACATTCCGTTTCTAAACTTGAAACAACTGCACCACAAGCATTACAAGACCCTAATTGATCGACTCTATAACAAGTTTTAATTTCACCATGTCTTTCATCATCTATAACTAAATCATAACCACGAGCACCAGATTTTCCGCCAGGATATCCTGTTACGACACTCACCAAATGCTGACCAACATATCCCATACGTGCCTGAGGCGTTTGTTGAGTTATTTTTGACCATGCATTAACTTTTGCTCTTAAATCAATATATAAATCTTTGATCAAGGCTTCAGAAGCTTCTATCGTTCCTAAAGTATAATTTAGCATAAAACCACTCCTTCAAATATATTTCCATTTTGTTCTAACACATTTCGACGTTTTTTACAATAGATTATTGGAGGTGATGCAATGTACTTTAAATACCTGTCGGCTGCGTTTGGCAGCGCCATGATCACATCGGTCTATTCGGCCAGTACCACGGGCCGCAGGGAACGGCGGCATTGGCGGTCGTCGCTCCGGTCTGGAACATCATCTACAGTCTTGGCCTTTTGATGGGCATCGGCGGCAGCGTGATTTTCAGTACAAAGCGCGGCAGCGAGAAATGCGACGGGAGTGAGAACCAGTATTTCACATCGGCCGTGATCGGCGCAGTGATCTTATCCATTCTGGCATGGATCGGGGCCATATGCTTCGAGCGCCCCATCCTGACCTTCTTCGGAGCGGATGGCTCCTACCATTGTCCGCACCTATGCGTTATCCTTCCTGCTGCTGCCGTTCAACATCTTCTCGACCTATTATTTCCAGGCGATCATGAAGCCGAAGGCAGCGTTCGTTGTTTCTGTGGCACGGGGACTTGTCATCAGCGGCATTTTGATCATGGTTCTTCCTGCGCTGGTCAACGCCGATGCGATCTGGTTTGCGATGCCAGTCACGGAGCTGCTGGTCGTGCTTTACGCCGCTTCGATGATCCGCAAATACACAAGGGCTTTGCCGGGAGGTACCACTTATGCAGATACCCGCCATTGAAAGCAATGCACCCTCGCTGATCTGAAGCTGCTCCCTTAATAGGCCGCCCTGCACGCAGCGCCTCCCTTGCGGTATGGGGACGTGTTCGAATCTATTTGTGCCATGATAAGATAACAGCAAAAACAAAACCACCCTAACGGGTGGTTTTGCTTTTGCTGGGACTACTTCATTCGGCCGTCGCCGGCCATGAGGGCGGTCATCTCCTCGATGCGCTCCAGTGGGAACGGCGGCTCGCACAGGGGCCTCATGGCGATGGACATGAGCTTCATGGGATTGTCGTCCGCCGCCACACGGTTGGAGCTGAGCGTTCCGCAGCGCTTGCAGCGGTGGATGATCGCCCATTCACCGCCCCTGCGTACCCAGACCGCCACCGGCTCCATGATGCCGCCGCAGTCAGAGGCCCGGTCGCCGGGCTCGATGTCTACGTGCAGGCTGGAGAGGCAGTTGGGGCAGTGGTTGCGGTGGTCGCTGCCGGCCTCCTGCGGTGTGCAGAGTCGGCCGCAGACCTTGCAGGTGAAGGTGTCATTGCAGGGATGGGTCTTGTAGTAGCCTTTTTCAAAGGTCTTCCGCTTGTTTTCGCGGTTCATGGTGTTTCCTCCTGAAGATGTGTTTTCATGCTCCGGGAGGAATGGCGTGCATATCGCCATCGATCGACAAGGGCAGACATGTTTGCTCTTGTCAATCGATTTGCTCTTGTCAATCGATGGCTGCCAGACCTCCCGGTCAGGCCACACGCTCCAGTGTCAGGGTATTGAGTTTCAAACGCGTCTCCTTAGTAAAATGTGTATTGCGCCCTGCGGGCACTGACGACAGGGTACTCTCCGCGCCGCCGTTTGTCAAGAGCCTACGCGTGCCTGAACACCTTTTTCTCCAACGCAAAGATGCGCGGACTGAAGGTGTCCGGCTCCATCGTATCATACGTCTCGCGGTAGATCTCCATACGGCTGTCCACCGCGTCGATCAGGCTCAGCAGCTCCGCCTCGGCGCACAGAGGACGCACCGCCGCGCCGAACTCCGGCTCACCGTGGTGGGAGAGGATCAGGTGCTGCAGCAGCACGGACTTCTCCTCCGGCACGCCCAGGCGGGCGGCAGTCTCCGCCGCGTCCTGCGCTCCCATGACCAGGTGCCCCAGCAGCTGCCCCTTAATGGAGTAATCCGTGGCCAGACCCAGCTGCGAGAACACGAACTCCTGCGCCTTCGCCATATCGTGGAGCAGCGTCCCCGTCAGCAGCAGGCTGCGGTCGATCGTCTCCGGGTACATTCCCGCCAGGAAGTCCGCGATCTTCACCATGTTGGCGGTGTGCATCAGCAGGCCGCCCAGGAAGGCATGGTGTACGCTCTTGGCGGCGGGGATGGACGCGAGCGTCTCCCCGTGGGCCTCCAGCATGGCCTCGGCCACGGCACGGTAGTCCGGGTCCGTAATGGAGGCCGCCGCACGGCGCAGATCCTCCATCGCCGCGCCGCAGTCGATAGGCGCGGTGGGCACCAGGGCGGACACATCCACCGGATCCTCCTGGGCCGCCTGACGGATACGCGCGGCGGTGAACTGCGCGGTGCCCCGATACTCACCCACGGTACCCCGCACCTTGACCACGGTGCCCTCGTCGGCGGCGGTCAGCGGCCCAGCATAGTCCCAGACCTTCAGCTCCATCGTGCCGGTACGGTCGCTGAGCGCTCCGGTCAGGAATGGCTTGCCGTTGGCGGCCACCTTGGGGTTGGCGGACTTGAGTATGTAGTAGCCCTCGATCTCGTCGCCGGGGGTCATGGCGTTTATGGACTTGTTGTATTCCACAGGCATATCCTCCCTTTCTCATATTATTGCTATGATACCACGTTTGCCGAAAGCGGGCAAGTGCCCAGGTGATCTTGCCGTTTCCCCGGCAACGTTACCGCCAGACAAAAATTTTGGCAGTCAAACACCGTTTGTATTTTGGTTCGCGACAGGAAAACTCGTAAAAGTCCCTCATTGTTAAAGACTTTTACAAGTTTCTTTTTACGGCAATTCTTTACAGGTTTCGACCTTTTATTTATGACATTTTTATGTACACGCCGCAAAGATTAACGTGCAATTTATTCACTCAGTGTTATAATCTGAGCATGATTTTTCGGGACGATCCGGACGTTCCGGAAAGAGAAAATCCACTTTACAAAGGAGAGTGTGTTTTTGTGACGACATTCATCATCGGCCTCGTTATTTTGCTGGGCGGTGCTGCACTGTACGGCCGCTTCTGCGAAAAGGTCTTTGGTCCTGACGACCGCAAGACGCCCGCCTACACCAAGGAGGACGGCGTTGACTTCGTTCCCATGCGCGGCTGGAAAAATAGCCTCATCAACCTACTGAACATCGCGGGCACCGGCCCCATCCTCGGGCCGATCCAGGGCATCCTGTTTGGACCCATCGCGTTTTTGACCATCCCCATCGGCAACATCATCGGCGGCGCCATGCACGACTATTTCTCCGGCATGATCTGCCTGCGCGACGGCGGCACCCAGATGCCCGAGATGATCCGCCGGTACTCCACCAAGGGTATCTATAAGTTCTACAACGTGTTCGTGTGCGTGCTGCTGCTGCTGGTGGGCGCTGTGTTCATCTACACCCCCGGCGACATCGCCGCCACGCAGCTCTTTGGCTTTGACGGCAAGGCTACCTCCGTCTCCACGTGGGTCATCTACGGTGTCATCTTCCTGTACTATCTGATCGCCACCGTGTTCCCCATCGACGCCATCATCGGTAAGATCTACCCCATCTTCGGCGGTATCCTGCTGTTCTCCGCCATCGGCATCTTCATCGGCATCTTCGTCACCGGTATGCCCCTGATGAACATCTGGGACAGCTGGGCTGCTCCCGTGCTGAGCCTCACCGGTGCTGACGGCACCGTGGGTACGTTCACCTACGCGGACTACTTCTCCACCAAGCACTTCCTGCCCATCTTCTTCGTGACCGTGGCCTGCGGTATTCTGTCCGGCTTCCACTCCACCCAGACCGCTATCATCTCCCGTACCATGAAGAGCGAGCGTCAGGGCCGCAACACCTTCTACAACATGATGGTGCTGGAAGGCTTCATCGCCATGGTTTGGGCTGCCGGCGCCATGGGCGTGTACAACCTGGCGCTGCAGGAGCCCAATGCCGGACTGGCCACCGGCACCGTGGGTGTCGTCTGCAAGTACCTGCTGGGTCATGTGGGCGGCATCATCGCCCTGCTGGGCGTCATCGTGCTGCCCATCACCTCCGGTGATACGGCGCTGCGCGCCCTGCGTCTGAGCCTGTCTGAGACGCTGCACATCGACCAGTCCACCAACGCCAAGCGCATCAAGCTGGCTGTGCCCATCTTCGCGCTGGTCATCGCCATCCTCGTGTTCGCCAAGACCAATGCCGACGGCTTCAACATCCTGTGGCGTTACTTCGCATGGGCCAACCAGACGCTGTCCCTGTTCGCCTTCCTGTGCATCACCGCGTGGATGTTCGAGAACGGCAAGGGCAAGTGGGCTTGGATCCCCATGATCCCCGGCTGCTTCTACACCTTCATCTGCGTCACCTACATCGCCAACGCCCACATCGGCTTCAACATTCCCTGGACGCCCGCCTACATCATCGGTGTGGTGTGCGCCATCGCCTATGTGGTGGGCTGCTGCGTGTACGGCAAGAAGCGCGCTGCCAGACTGCTGGCCAAGTAAGTTCTCTCCTCTCCTCAAATCGGTATAGCAAATAACGTACAAAACATGAGGGACGGCCTACGCCGTCCCTTGTGTTTTTTTCTCCCGGCTGGTATAATCCCCTTATCAAAACGAAGGGAGTGCGCTCCATGAAACGCTGTCTTGTCCTCTCCGACTCATTCAAAGGCACGCTGTCCTCCCCGGACATCTGCCGCATCGCCCGCAGTCTCCATATCCCCGGCTGGCACATCGACGCCCTGCCGGTGGCCGATGGCGGCGAGGGCACCACAGACTGCTTTCTGGATGCCTGCGGCGGACAGCGTATCGCCCTTCCCGTGTCCGGTCCCTTTGGCGGCACTATCGATGGCTTCTACGGCCTGCTGCCAGACGGGACAGCGGTGGTGGAGTGCGCCGCAGCAGCGGGTCTGCACCAGGCCGAGGGCCGTCCCGACCCGGAGGCGGCCACCACCTACGGTGTGGGACAGCTTCTGGCCCACGCGCTGGATCACGGCGCAAAGCGCCTGATCCTGGGTCTGGGCGGCAGCTGCACCAACGACGGCGGCTGCGGTGCGGCCGCGGCGCTTGGCGTTCGGTTTTACGACCGGCAGAGCCGCGGCTTCGTGCCCACCGGCGGCACGCTGGCGGACATCGAGGCTATCGACCTGTCCGGGCGGCATCCCGGCCTGCGGCCCGGTGTGCTGACGGTCATGTGCGACATCGACAACCCCCTGTACGGCGAAACCGGCGCGGCGTACATCTTCGCTCCGCAGAAGGGCGCGGACGATGCCTGCGTGCAGCGTCTGGACGCGGGACTTCGGCATCTCGCCGCGGTGCTGCATGCACAGCTGGGTGCGGAGGTGGATACCCTCCCCGGCGGCGGTGCCGCCGGCGGCTTCGGCGCGGGCTGCGCTGCGCTGTTGTGCGGTGCCCTGCGCTCCGGTATCACGACGGTGCTGGACACCGTGGACTTCGACCGCCGCGCAGTGGGCTGCGACCTGGTGGTCACCGGCGAGGGTTCCTTTGATGCCCAAAGCCTGGGCGGCAAGGCCATCAGCGGCGTGGCAGGCCGGTGTCAGGAGCTGCGTGTCCCCGCCGCCGTGCTGGCCGGGCGTGTGGCACTGACACCGGAGCAATGGGCACCGCTGGATCTGCGGGCCGTCCGCAGTATCAACCCCGCCGGGGCGACCCTTGAGGACGCCCGGGTCAACGCCGCCGCCTATTACCGGACGGCACTGGAAACGCTACTGAAGGAGTGGAAGTGATATGGCACAGGTCATTGAGATACACGACTTTTCCGACCCGGCGCTGGACGTCTACGCCCGGGCCACGGAAAACCAGCTGGTCAACCGGGCCGACCCGGCCAACGCCCTGTTCATCGCCGAGAGCCCGCTGGTCATCGGCCGTGCGCTGGACGCCGGGTGCGTACCGGTGTCGTTCCTGATGGAGCCGCAGCACATCACCGGCAAAGGCGCCGAGATACTGGGTCGCTGTGACCCGGACCTCCCCGTCTATACCGCCTCCCTGGAGGTGCTGACGCAGCTCACCGGCTTCCACCTGACCCGCGGGATGCTGTGCGCCATGCGTCGTCCGCCCCTGCCCTCCGTGGCAGAGGTCTGCGCCGGCGCGCGGCGCATCGCCGTACTGGAAAACGTGATGAACCCCACCAACGTGGGTGCCATTTTCCGCTGCGCGGCCGCCCTGGGCATGGACGCCGTCCTGCTGACCACAGAGGGCAGCGACCCCCTGTACCGCCGGGCTTCCCGGGTAAGCATGGGTAATGTATTCCTGGTGCCATGGACCTATCTGCCGGAGGGCGACTGGACGGCGGCACTGCACGATCTGGGCTTCACCACCGCGGCCATGGCCCTGCGGGAGGACTCCCTGCGGCTGGATGACCCACGCCTGTTGTCAGCGGAGAGGCTGGCGGTGGTGCTGGGCACCGAGGGCGACGGGCTGGCCGACGGCACCATCGCCCAATGCGACCACACGGTGATGATCCCCATGACCCATGGGGTGGACAGCCTGAATGTAGCTGCCGCGGCTGCCGTAGCCTTCTACCAGTTGGGCCTGCAATGCCAATAAGCGAATAAATATCCCCCCGGCTCCGCCGGGGGGATACACTGTATTTACAGGAACTTGTCCAGCTCCCGTTCCACATTGTCCATTTTCTTCACTTGGGGATGTTCCACACGATAGCCGGACTTAATGACCATATCCAGCGTCCGCAGGGCGGTCAGATCGGCCAGCGGGTCCGCCGCGCAGACGATCATATCCGCACACTTGCCCGGCTGGATGGAGCCGGTCTCGCCGGCAATACCCGCCAGCGCCGCATTGCCCAGCGTGGCGCTGTGCAGCGCAAACGCCGGCGTCACGCCGCAGTACTTCACAAAGTAGCATAGCTCCCGCCACATATCGTAGTGGGTGATATAGGGGCAGCCGGTGTCGGTGCCCAGACCCACGGGGACACCATCCGCCAGGCAGGCCTTCGCCATGGCGATAATACCCTCAAACACCACCTTGCCGTTCTCCTGCTGCTCATAGGTGGCGTGAGAGATACTGCGGTCGAACAGCGCATAGGGCACGGCAGGCGAGATGGTGGACACCTGGAAAGCGCCGCGTTCCTTACACAGCTGCATGATGTGCTCATCCGGCTTCGCGCCGTGCTCGATGGAGTCCACGCCGTTTTCCAGCGCCACCCGGACGCCCTCCGGGCTCTCCACATGAGCGGCCACCTGCATTCCCAGCACATGGGCCTTATCGCAGGCCGCCTTGACCAGTGCCGGCTGCATCCGCAGCACGCCCGGCTCGCCCACCACTTCGGCGTCCATAACGCCGCCGGTGATCATCAGCTTGATCAGGTCGGGCTTTTCCGCCGCGATCTTCTCCACGAAGGCCGCGGCCTCCTCCGGCGTGCGGGCCTCATAGGCCAGCGACCCGGCCATGTGCCCGCCGGGTACCGACACCGCCATATTGGACGCCACCACCCGGGGAGACAGGATCTCGCCCCGCCTGGCCGCATCGCGAATGATCGTGTCGAAGTCCGCCACGCCGCCCACGGTACGGATAGTGGTCACGCCGGACAGCAGCTCCGTCCTGGCGTAACCCTCGCACATCTTCACGCCGATGCGGCGCATCAGGCCGTTGGAGGTGATGAGCTTCACCAGCTTCTTAGGGTCGGAGGGCTTTTTCCGGGGCTTGCCGGAGGCGGGCAGATGCACATGCAGATTGATCAGCCCCGGCAGCAGGTATTTGCCGCCCAGGTCCACGCGCGCATAGCCCTCCGGCACATCGGCCGCGTCGCAGACGGCAGCAATGCGGTCCCCGTCCACACAGACAGCCAGCCCCGTCCGAGGCGTCATGTCCCGCGTACCGTCCAGCATCACGCCGTTCACCAGCGCATATTTCTCATGGTTTGTGTACATATGCATCCCTCCTGCTGGGAAATTTTTTCGCATGATACCACAACGCGGTGGAAAGTGCAACAGACAATTTCCACCGCCAGCCAAAGCAGATCCATACACGTTTGACGTTCTCAGAATACGACCACCAGCAGCATTTTGAATTGCTCCTGTCCATACACCGCGTGCGGATGCCGCGCCGGCATGAGGATGGACTCGCCGGTGTGCAGCACATGGGGTACGCTGTCCACGGTCACGCGGCCCACGCCGTCCAGGCACGTCACCAGCGCGTCGCCGCCGGACTCGTGGGTGCTGATCTCCTCGTCCTTGTCGAAGGCAAACAGCGTCACACTGACGGCGTCGTTCTGGGCCAGCGTCTTGCTGACCACCTGCCCCGGCTGATAGGCCACCTGATCCCGCAGGGTCAGTACGGTGGCCACATCGAGGTTCTTCATCATAGCGATACACTCCTTTTTATTGGATAAACGGGGGCGGCTTGGCCGCCCCCGTTATCGAAAACTTACTTGCCCAGGGCGGCCTTCAGGGCCTCCACACGGTCGGTCTTTTCCCAGGAAACACCCAGGTCCTCACGGCCCATGTGGCCATAGGCCGCCAGCTGGCGGTAAATGGGCTTCCGCAGGTCCAGATCGCGGATGATGGCGGTGGGGCGCAGGTCAAAGACCTTCTCCACCGCGGCCTCCAGCTCGCTGTCGGCCACCACGCCGGTGCCGAAGGTCTCCACCAGCACGCTGACGGGACGCGCCACGCCGATGGCGTAGGCCAGCTGCACCTGGCACTTGTCGGCAAGACCGGCGGCCACCACATTCTTGGCCACCCAGCGGGCGGCGTAGGCCGCGCTGCGGTCCACCTTGGTGGGGTCCTTGCCGGAGAAGGCGCCGCCGCCGTGGGGCGCGCTGCCGCCATAGGTATCCACGATGATCTTGCGGCCGGTCAGGCCGGTATCGGCGGCGGGGCCGCCGCTGACAAAGCGTCCGGTGGGGTTCACATAGATCTTCGTCTCGCCGTCCAGCAGCCCGGCGGGCACGGTGGGCTTGATGACCAGCTCGATCATATCCTTGCGGATCTGCTCCAGCGTCACGTCGGGGCTGTGCTGGGTGGACAGCACCACGGTATCCACGCGGACGGGCTTGCCGTTCTCGTCGTACTCCACGGTGATCTGGGTCTTGCCATCGGGACGCAGATAGTCCACCAGACCCTGCTTGCGCACGTCGGTCAAGCGCTTGGCCATCTTGTGGGCGATGGAGATCGCCAGAGGCATCAGCTCCGGCGTCTCGTTGCAGGCGTAGCCGAACATCATACCCTGGTCGCCGGCGCCGTTGTCCAGCTCGCTCTTGCCGGAGGCCTTGGCCTCATAGCTCTTGTCCACGCCCAAAGCGATATCGCCGGACTGCTCATCGATGTTGGTGATGACGGCGCAGGTGTTGCCGTCAAAGCCGCACTCGGAGGAGTTATAGCCGATGTCCAGCACCACCTGGCGGGCGATCTTGGGGATATCCACATAGCAGTTGGTGGTGATCTCACCCATGATGTGGATCAGACCGGTAGAGGCGCAGGTCTCGCAGGCCACGCGGCCATTGGGGTCCTTCTCGAAGATCGCGTCCAGCACCGCGTCGCTGATCTGATCGCATACCTTGTCGGGATGCCCTTCGGTAACGGACTCAGAGGTAAACAGATGTCTTGCCATAATTTTTTCTCCTTTCATCTCGCGGATGGTCATTGAAAAAAGCGCTCTGCCGAACCGACAGAGCGCTGTGCTTCTTTGCTCATCCTCATCTTTCGATTCGTTCGCCGGATTTGGCACCTTGAAAAAACAGGTTGCCGTGGCTTCATCGGGCCGGTCCCTCCGCCACTCTTGATAAGGTATTTACTTGTACAGTACATTGTAACAGTTTTTTTAGCATTGTCAATAGCATTTCCATGATTTTTGCAAATAATTCAACTGTACGGAAACTTTGCCATTGTTCAAAAAAATGACATGACTTTTCCGCCGTTATGGGTTATACTGAACACAATTTGTACACAGGAGGACACTCCCCTTGAAAAAACTCTATGACGGGGTGCAGCGCTTCTGCGCCGCCCATCCCCGGTTCGGTATCCCCAACCTCATGCGCGTTATCGTCATCGGCAACGTGGCGGTCTATGTGCTCATGCTGCTGACCCAGGCCAACGACGCCAACGCCCTGAGCTTTCTGACCTTCAATCTCAATGCCCTGCTCCACGGTGAGGTGTGGCGGCTGGTGACCTTTGTGTTCGTGCCCGCCTACTCCAGTCCCTTTGCCCTGCTGATCAGTCTCTACTTCTATTACTGGATCGGCTCCACGCTGGAGCGTCAGTGGGGCACGGCCAAGTTCAACCTGTACTACATCAGCGGCGCGCTGCTGACGGTTCTTGGCGTGGTGCTGGCCAGTCTCATCACCGGCAACCCCTACCTGACCGCAGCGGGCACCGGCTATGTGAACCTGTCCATGTTCTTCGCCTTTGCCTTCCTGTTCCCGGACACCACGGTGCTGCTGTTCTTCATCCTCCCCGTGAAGATGAAGTGGCTGGCGTACCTGGACGGCGCACTGTTCGCCTTCGACATCATCAAGGCCATCGGCGCCCACAACTGGGCCGGTGTAGTGCTGCCCATCGTGGCCCTGCTGAACTTCGCCGTGTTCATCTGGCCGGAGGTCCACTACCTGAAGGAGCGCGCCAAATACCAGAACTCCCGCAAGACCGTCCAGTTCCGTCAGGCCCAACAGCAGCAGGCCAAGCAGGCCCAGCAGCAGGGCTATCGCCACAAGTGCGCCGTCTGCGGCCGCACGGATACCGACTACCCTGATCTGCAATTCCGTTACTGCAGCAAGTGCGTCGGGTACCACTGCTTCTGTCAGGACCACATCTTCAACCACGTGCATTTCACGGAGGAATAACAAAATACAGACGGGCCGCCCGCCGGGCGGCTCTTTTTTTTGCACATATCTTAATAAAATCTTACCGTCCTGTAAGTTGACAGTGAAAACGTTTTCGCGTACAATAAGGCTGTAGCAAAAGGGGAAAACTGCCCAAAAATCCGAAACGCAACCGCCGGTTGACACATTTCCAGCCCCGGTTTATAGACCGCAACCGGCAAAACCCGTATGATAGCGCCATCAAAACCAAACGGCGGCACCCGCCGTCATACGGAAGGAGCGCATACCTATGATTTTAGCTGACAAGATCGTGTCCCTGCGGAAAAAGGCAGGCTGGAGCCAGGAGGACCTGGCCGAGAAGCTGGGCGTCACCCGCCAGTCCGTATCCAAATGGGAGGGCGCACAGTCCGTGCCCGATATGGATAAGGTCGTGATGATGAGCCGCCTGTTCGGTGTCTCCACCGACTTCCTGCTGAAGGACGAACTGGAGGAGGAAACGCCCTGTGCCGCGGCCCAGGACGACGACACGCCCCTGCGCCGCGTGAGCCTGACCCAGGCCTCCGCCTATCTGGCCCTGCGTAAGGCCGCCGCGCCGAAGATCGCCATAGCCACCGCCCTGTGCATCATCTCCCCGGTCACGCTGATCCTGCTGGCCGGCATGAGCGAGGTGCAGCGCTTCCCTATCAGCGGAAACGCGGCGGCGGGCATCGGATTGTGCGTGATGCTGGTGCTGCTGGCTGTCGCGGTGAGCATTTTCCTGCGCACCGACGCGGACGTGCGCGACTACCGCTTTTTAGAGGAGGAACCCTTTGAAACGGAGTACGGCGTGGAGGGCATGGTCCGCCAGCGGCAGCGGGAATACAAGGACACCCATACCCGGCTCGTCACCGTGGGCGTGGTGCTGTGTGTGCTGGCCGCCGTACCGCTGTTCGCCGCCATGTGCATAAGCGGCAGCGACCTGCTCTATATCGCCGCTGTCTGCGCGCTGCTGGTGCTGGTGGCCATCGGCTGTCTGGCCCTGGTCACAGCCGGCGTATATCAGGGCGCCATGGAGCAGCTGCTGGAGGAGGGCGACTACACCCGTCCCCAGAAAAAGCACCACAAGCTGATGGGCACCGTCACCATGATCTACTGGCTCACCGCCACGGCGGTGTTCCTGCTGTACACCTACGGTCCCCACGGCAACGGCCAACCCCGGTACAGCTGGATCATCTGGGCTGTGGCCGGCGTGCTGTACGCCGCCGTTATGGGCATCGTCCGCATCATCAGCCGCAGCCGCGGCTGATGATGCCCCACAATAGAAGCTTAGGAGAGAAATAGGAGGAACTGACCCCATGCTGGACATTCAACATCTGACCAAGACCTACGGCGAGAAGAAGGCCGTGGACGATCTGACGCTGCACATCGCCCCCGGCGAGATCTACGGCTTCATCGGCCATAACGGCGCCGGCAAGACCACCACGCTGAAATCCGTGGTGGGTATCCTGCAATTTGACCAGGGCGAGATCACCATCGACGGCCGATCCATCAAGGCCGATCCCCTGGGCTGCAAGCGGGAGATGGCCTACATCCCCGATAACCCGGATCTGTACGACTACATGACCGGCATCAAATATCTGAACTTCATCGCCGACGTATTCGGCGTGGACGCCCAGACCCGGCAGGCTCGTATCCGCACCTACGCGGATGCCTTTGAGCTGACGGGCGACCTGGCCCAACCCATTGCCGCCTATTCCCACGGCATGAAGCAGAAGCTGTCCATCATTGCCGCGTGGCTCCACGACCCGAAGGTCATCATCATGGACGAGCCTTTCGTGGGCCTGGACCCCAAGGCTGCCCACCTGCTCAAGGGCATGATGCGTGAGATCTGCGACAACGGCGGCGCCATCTTCTTCTCCACCCATGTGCTGGAGGTAGCGGAAAAGCTCTGCGACAAGGTGGCTATCATCAAGGGCGGCCGGCTCATCCGTTCCGGCACCATGGAGGAGGTCAAGGGCGACGACTCCCTGGAGGAGGTCTTCCTGGAGCTGGAGGCGGAGTGATGGTCAGATTATTGCTGAAAAAACAGCTGTCCGAGATCTTCCGCAGCTACTTCTACGACGCGAAAAAGAACAAACCCCGGTCCAAGGCAAGCACCGTCAGTTTGATCGTGCTGTATGTGCTGCTGATGGTGGGCGTTATCGGCGGTATGTTCACGCTGTTCTCCATAGGTCTGTGCGCTCCCCTGCACGAGGCCGGTCTGGATTGGCTGTACTTCACCCTCTTTGCCCTGGTCGGTGTGCTGATGGGCGTGTTTGGCAGCGTGTTCAACACGTTCTCCGGCCTGTACCAGGCCAAGGACAACGACCTGCTGCTGTCGCTGCCTATCCCCGTGCGTGCCATTCTGGCCTCCCGGCTGCTGGGTGTATACCTGATGGGTCTGATGTTCTCCGGCGTGATCCTGCTGCCCTGCGTCATCGTCTACTGGGCCGTCGGTGTGCTGACCGCCGCCACTGTGCTTGGCGGCATCGCGCTGATTCTGGCCGTCTCCCTGCTGGTGCTGGTGCTCTCCTGTCTGCTGGGCTGGGTGGTGGCCAAGATCCACAGCAAGCTCAAGCGCAAGAACCTCCTTACCACCCTGATCGCGCTGGCGTTCTTTGCCCTGTACTACATGGTGTGCTTCCGTGCCAACGAACTGATCGAGCAGCTCATGCTGCACCTGAATGAGGTGGGTGCAGCCATCCGCGGCAGCGCCTATCCCCTATATCTCATGGGCCGTATGGGCGCCGGCGACTATCTGGCTGTCGTGCTGGTGCTGGCCGTAATGGCGGCGCTGTGCGCGCTCACATACCTGCTGCTCAGCCGCACATTCCTGTCCATTGCCACCGCCAACAACGGCGGCGCCAAGGCCGTTTATAAGGAGACGGCCGTCAGGGCCGCCGGTGTGCCCGCCGCCTTGCTGCGTAAGGAGCTGGGCCGCTTCACCGCCAGTCCCAACTATATGCTCAACTGCGGTCTGGGCACGGTCATGCTGCCCATTCTGGGCGTGCTGCTGCTGGTAAAGAGCAGCGACCTGCTGCCTGTTATATACGAAATGGCCGGCGACGAGGCCTCCGGTCTTCTGGCGACGATGCTGTGCGCCGCCCTGTGCCTGGTAGGCTCCATGAACGACATGGCCTCCTCCTCCATCTCCCTGGAGGGGAAGAACCTGTGGCTGGCACAGTCCCTGCCGGTGACACCGTGGCAGGTACTGCGTGCAAAGCTGCTGGTACAGGTGCTGGTAACGGGTATCCCCATGGCAGTCACCTCTGTACTGATACTATTGGCCGTCCGCCCCGCCCTGCCGCTGGCCCTCCTGCTGATAGCGCTGCCTCAGGCCTTTGTGTGGCTGTCGGCAGCCTTCGGCCTGACCATGGACCTGAAGCGCCCCAACCTGGTCTGGACCAATGAGATCACCGTCATCAAGCAGCGTCTGACGGTGCTGCTTGCCATGCTGGGCGGCTGGGTGTACGCCGCCCTTGTCGGCGTGCTGTACTACCCGTTCGGTATCGACATGGGTGCAGCGTGGTATCTGCTGGCCTGGACAGTGCTGACCGTCGTGCTGACGCTGGTGCTGCTGCGCTGGCTCCACCGCACCGGCAGCCGCCTGTTCGCCGCCCTGTAATTGTGTCAGAAACGTAAATTCTGCCCCGTTCCGGCCTCCGGAACGGGGTTTTTCCGCAGTTTTTGTGGATTTGCTTATAGACACTTCGGGCAAAATGTGGTAGGGTAATTCATCAAAGAAAAAAAGCTATGCAGAACAAGGAGGCCTTACCATGAACGAGGTCAAATCCCCCAAGAAACCTCTGATCTACTACTACATGATCGTGGTACTGCTGGTGCTGCTGTTCAACCTGCTGGCCATGCCCTGGCTGGCGGAGCACCAGATCAAGGAGGTAGACTACAACACCTTCGTCTCCATGACCGAGAAGAATGAGATCGGCCAGGTGGAGATCCAGCAGCAGAGCAACCGCATCCTCTTTACATCCACCGACGGCAAAACCATCTACAAGACCGCCATCGTGCCTGACGACGACCTGGTCCAGCGCCTGCTGGACGCCGGAATCTCCACCACCGGCGAGGAGATCGAGCAGACTTCCCTGCTGACGGATATCCTGGGCTGGGTCCTGCCGCTGGTGATCTTTATCGCCATCGGTCAGGTCATCTCCCGCAGCCTGATGAAGAAAATGGGCGGCAGCGACTCCATGATGTTCAACCTGGGCAAGTCCGACGCCAAGGTCTACGTCAAGTCCGCCGAGGGCATCAAGTTTGCCGATGTGGCCGGTGAGGACGAGGCCAAGGAGAACCTGACGGAGATCGTCAATTACCTACACGATCCCACCAAGTATCAGGAGATCGGCGCGTCCATGCCCAAGGGCGTGCTGCTGGTCGGCCCTCCGGGCACCGGCAAGACCATGCTGGCCAAGGCTGTGGCCGGCGAGGCCAACGTGCCGTTCTTCTCCATGTCCGGCTCGGAGTTCGTGGAGATGTTCGTGGGCATGGGCGCGTCCAAGGTGCGCGACCTGT
>OLQD01000211.1_pt1 | contig 55886 bp, 41 predicted proteins | sample 1672841 | NCBI WGS metagenome assembly OLQD01 (sample SAMEA3136729, study PRJEB25190) | human gut metagenome | biome: human gut; feature: human-associated habitat; material: faeces | place: Austria | collected 2013 | reverse complement strand
CGCAGATGCCGTGCCGCAGCCGCCGGAGCGGTGCTTAAGCCGTTAGGCGGGAATTGTGCGGTGTTGCCTATAGCCAAGCCATGACTTTAAATGAGATTCATCATGAAGCGCAGCAGGTTGCAGCAATCAAAGAGCCGAACGTCCGCCATCTCGGTTTTATTGCAATCCATGGATTTGTTGTCCTGGAAGTCCCTTATCTGTACCTTGACGAAAATGACATTTTGTAAAATGATACGAAATACCATTTAATCATTTTCTTTGTAACGCATCCCGAGTTTTTTGGTATATATCGCAACTGACGGTATTTATCGGAAAAAAGCGGAAGTTGTCGGAAGATGATTCGACCGACCTACGACGAAAAATGTTGAAAAAGAAGTCCTTTTTAACGTCAGAACGTCGCAATTCGAACCCGTTTCGAAATGCCGATTTTTCGGGAAAAATGAGAGAAAAACAGGCATTTTGGGCACGTTGGAGAGATGTTGGAGAGAAAAACAGGAGAGAACAAAAAAGCTCGATTTTCCTTATTATTATGGGCATTTACAGAAGTGTGTTGACTAAATTTTATGCAAATTCCCCCTTGCCTCAAAAATCAAACCGTCCCTGCCTGCTGTTGATGAGTTCGAATAATGGACGGTGATTCTAGTGGATTACAGTTACGACTTTGCAAAAATCAAGGCAAACTACCCTGAAAAAATCGGGCTGGAGCAGATGCGCGTCATCTGCCATATCAGCAAAAAGACGGCGCGTTACCTGCTGACAAGCGGGCTTGTTCCCTGCATAGATACCGGCAAGAAAACCCGCCAGTACATCATCAATACAAAAGATGTTATCACGTATCTTAAAAAGCGTCAATCCCAACCGGAAAAATTCTCGGCACCGACCGGGTATTACTCAGCGAGCTGGAACAAAGGCGGCAAGCCCAAAATGCTGACCTTACGGGAATGGGCAAATCTGGATACCGCCAAAAGCAGAAAGAAGTTTCAGGACTTTCTTACCCTGAAAACTCAGCCCTACAGCGATGTGCTGAGCGTCGCCGAAGCAAGCCGGCTTACCGGCTATCACCATAACACCTTGACGAATTGGTGCCATAATGGTTACATCCGATACTTTGAAATTAGTGGTGGGTATATGATTCCCAAATCTTGTCTGCTGAATTTTCTGCTTAGTCCTCATATTCTGGACAGCTATCGACCTTCTAAAAAGCTGGTTGACCTTGCGAAAGAATTCAGCCGACAGGGCAAATCGACAAAAAAGCCCACCGCCAAATGAGTGCCATAGAGAAAAGCAGCGTCCCCCGAATGTAAAACGGAGGACGCTGTTTTTATAGCCCTATTTCAACTGCTGACAATTTGTCACCAGTTGGCGCATGACTGTCATCGGCATTAGGCAGCGACATATAGTTTCTGTTATTTTTAACTGCCTACAATTTGTAGTCATTTCACAAACCGTATGCTTTGTAGCTATTTCAGATTATGCCCTATTAAATCGAAGCATTTGAATTCTGCCACTAACAGCGGCGGCAATTTTCGCGGCTCGTCCATCATCAAACTGGGCAGCTGTTCGGAAGATTTCTTCTACTTTATTGGAAAAGCCATCAAGGCGCTCCAGCGGCAGATCCACATAAGGCGCAATCAGCTTTAGCTGGGATTGCTGCGAGGTTTCAAACGGTTTTGCGGGGACCATGGCTTCTGCATTGATCGCGCGGGTGAGGGTCATCTGCCAAAGGCTTGTGCCGCTGTCATAGATGGGCGCTGCTCCTTTCCATTCCAGCGTTTCGGAATCACGCAGGAAACCGAAATTTCCCAAATGGCGATCTGTATTGGCTAAGATGAAATCGGCAGCCAGCATATTGCAGACCACTTTCCTCGCATCAGGGATTCCGACAGCCCGGCAGCAAGCGTTGAAGTGTTCCCAGTTGGAAACACCCTGCGCTTGCGGCAGCAGCCGCATAAATTGGGCGGCGGTGACAAGCTCGGTGTGGTCATTGGTAAAGCACGCGCAGGCGGACATGACCTGCCCGCCTTGCTCTACGAGCCAGTAGGGAACGTGCGGCATACCAAGCGCATCATACAGAGCCGTGGCAACGATTTCGTTGTAAGGCTCCTGCTTGTAAATGCCCGATCCTGCTTTTAAGAGGATTCGTTTTCCGTCCGCAATGCGCCAGAGCTTTTGTAAAAAGCCGTCTGAGGTATTGCAGGGGGAACACAAATCCGGCTGTGCCGAGAGAACCCCCTCGCCAAACAAAGCGAGTCCCACATCGTCAGAAAAGTCGTTCTCGTAGAAATTTACATCGCGCCAGTTCTGTGGGGCATCGCAGGGCGTGACCCAATACTGGTCTGAAAGGCTCAGCCCGCTGCATTTGACAAGCAGAAGTTCGGCGTAAGGAATATGCAGCGTTTCCAAGGCGTGCTCCAGCCCGGAACGGCTTGCCGGGATACCGCGCCCTGCCCACCATTTGCGCAGGGACAGGACATCAAAGCTGCCATCGCTATGCTTTGCGCCAAGGGGAATCCTCTGCGCCGAAAGAACCTCCGCCACATCAATAATGTCGCCGGTCTTTTCAGCTATTTCAATAACAGCCACTGGATGATTGCGCTGCATCAGGAAAAATCGCATTCTGCTCACCTGCCTTACCTTATAGAACGATTATACTCTATCCGGCGGGGCTTTGCAATCTGCGTTTTTGTCGCAGCGTCAATCCTTTTCTGTACACCAAGGGGGAAGTATACCTTTTTTCGGGAAATGGGGTGCCGTCTGTGTTTTCCCCCACACCCCCTTTCAGCCAGCTGAAGTGACAAATAGCCAGCTGAAACAAGAATATCGTTACTCTACGCCTTTACCATCGGTAAGGGCGCTTTTTATTTACACCAACGGAGGAAGTCAGCAATGAGATTACCCGCAGAGAACATCAAAGCCGCCCGCGAGGTTCAGCTCGTGGATTTCTTAAACACCTACCGTCCCGGAGAGCTTGTACGCAAATCCAGGGATGAATACTGCACAAAATCGCACAGCAGCTTGCGGATCACGCCGAGCAAGAACCTGTTCCACTGGTGCTCCCAGAGCAAGGGCGGCAGAGGCGCGCTGGAGTATCTGCTGACGGTCGAGGGGATGAGTTTTCGCTCGGCAGTAATGCTTTTGAACGAGATGGAGCTTGTTCCTTTTCAGCAGGCCAGAGCCGCCGCCGAGGAAAGCAGCCGAACGCACGATTTTACACTGCCGCGTCCCGACAAAAATGCACAGGTAGCGACCGCCTACCTGATGCACCGCGGTATCAGCCCCAAGGTGCTGCGATATTGCCTGAACGAAGGAATTCTGTATCAGACCACGCGCGGCAACTACCGCAACTGCGTTTTTGTGGGCAAGGATGAAGGCGGCGTTCCGCGTTCTGCTTTTCAGCGTGGCTGCCAAGGTACCTACCGCGGTGATGTCACCGGCAGCCAAAAGAAGTACGGATTTCTGATGCAAGCGGAAAACCCGGACTGCGATACCGTGGAGCTGTACGAAGCCCCGATTGATGCTATGTCCGGCGCGACCTTGCGGCAGTATACGGACATTGGAAAGTGGCGCAATGTGCATTATCTGGCGCTGGGCGGGCTGAACTATCTGCCCATCGACTACTTTTTGCAGCAGCATCCGCAGGTGAAAAATGTGGTACTCTGCTTTGACCGTGACGAGCCGGGGCTGCGCTTTGCCGAAACGGTTGCCCAGCGCCTTGCCGAGCGCGGATTCAATGTGGAAAAACGGCTGCCTGCCGTAGGTAAGGACTACAACGAAAGCCTTATCTGGTACAAGTCAAAGATTGAAAAACAGCGAGGAGAGCGCGTATGAAAACAATAGCGATTGCCAACCAAAAAGGCGGTGTGGGCAAAACTACGACCGCTGTAAACTTGGGCGTAGCATTGGCAGATATGGGTAATAAAGTTCTGCTGGTGGACGCCGACCCGCAGGCCAGCCTGAGCCGATACCTTGGCTGTTCGCAGGGGAACGAAGGTGCGTCCCTGAAAGAGCTGATTGAGGCTGCCTGCAACGAGGTGGACCCGCCCGATGTTGTTATCCATACCGATGAAAAAGTAGATGTCATTCCCGCCAACATTCAACTTTCTGATTTGCAGCGAAGTTTGACAAATACCTTTATGCGTGAATGCGTAATGCAATGGGCGCTGGAACCATTTCAAGGGCAATACGACTATTGTCTGATTGACTGTATGCCGGAACTCGGCAACCTTGTCACCGCCTCTCTTGCAGCCGCAGACAGAGTTTTGATTCCCGTACAGCCGCTGATTCTTGATGTCGAAGGTCTTGCCAGTATCATTGGCACCATCCGTAAAATTCGCAGGAAAATCAATCCTAAACTGGAGATTGACGGTGTCCTGATTACCATGGCAGACCACCGTACCAATATGACACGGGATATGATCAAAGCCATTCACACAAGCTATGGTCCGCACACGCGCATTTATCAGGCAATCGTTCCGCGCTGCACCAGAGTCGGTGAAAGCCTTACTAAATCGGAGAGTGTACTTCGTTATAGTAAGCAATGCCCGGCGAGCACTGCTTACAGAGCATTGGCAAAGGAGGTGGAAAAGGGTGAGAGATCTCGCGAAAAACATCCGACTGCCCTCGATAGATGACTTGTTTTCCACTGAGGAAGAACGGCAGGATGCCAAGTTAGAGAAAATCCAGATCCTGCCGCTGTCTGAGCTGCACCCCTTTGAGGGGCATCCGTTTCAGGTGCGCGATGATGAGGAAATGGACAAGATGGTGGACAGCGTCAAAGAATATGGCGTGATGACGCCCGCCATCGTTCGCCCGCGATGGGACGGCGGATATGAAATTGTAGCCGGGCACCGCCGCTGCCACGCCAGCCGGCGCGCCGGAGTGGATACCATGCCCTGCATTGTGCGGGATATGGACGATGATACCGCCATTATATTGATGGTGGATTCCAACTGCCAGCGTGAGCATATTCTACCGAGCGAAAAGGCAAAGGCGTACCAGATGAAGTTGGAGGCTGTGAAAAGAAAAGTCGGTAGACCGTTAAAAGAAAATGAGCGCCAAGTTGGCGCTAATTTTTCTGGCGCAAAAACAGCACAGATTGTCGGTGAACAAGCTGGTGATAGCACCCGCCAAGTAGAGCGTTTTATCCGCCTGAACAAACTCACCCCCGACCTGATGCAGCTTGTGGATGACGGCAGACTCAAGACCACCCCCGCGGTGGAGCTGAGCTACCTGACGCCGGAGGAACAGGAAGAATTTCTCTCTTACATGGAAGAGGAAGGCTGCACACCGTCATTATCCCAAGCGCAGAAGCTGAAAGCTGCCAGCAAGGAAAGTGTTCTGACAAAAGACAAGATTCACGGGATCATGTCTGCCCGTTCCCCCAGCGTAAAGCCGCGCGAACCGCAGCTCACGATTGCCGTATCCAAGGTCGAACGCTATTTCCCGAAGGGCTGTACCTCCGAACAGATGGAAAGTACCATCCTGAAACTTCTGGAAAACTACTACCGCAAGCGGCAGGATTACGAACGATGAGGTGGCGGTATGACAAGAGTTTTGATTATAGAACCGGGCTACTGCCCCTATCAGGCTGCCTTTGACAGCCCGCAGGCGGCAATTTCCGAGGTGATCGAGGGCGACAGTTTGCTGCTGAAACCGTTCGGCACATCGAAAATCGGCGTTGTGTGCAGTAAAAACCAAAGCCGGCTGAAATACAACAGACAACTGGAAGATGGTTGCACGATACGCGGGCGGTTTCTGGTTTGTGGACTCAGTGAGTCCAAAATGTTGGGGCTTTCAAAAGAACAGGCGGAACGCTACAATCGGCTGCTGTTCTTTCCGCAGGTAGAGGATATGCTGTCCGGTGATTTGCCGGTTGCCAAGGTTCGCCCGCCGGATGAGCGCTTTGGAAGTAAGATCTCTTTTTGGGAAAGGTTGAGCCGTTAATTATAAAGGAGAATCACCGAGATGAACAAACACGATACGGTCATTGGCTATATCGAATATCTTGACTGCAACGGATGCGTTCGGGAACGCATTCCGTATGTCGATGCAGAGAAATTCAAAACCAGAATTTACGCTTCTTTGTATTGTGGCGAACCCATCATTCCGGTTCTGTTTCCGGAGAATCTGAGCCAGCCTCTTCTCTTTGAAAAGGGCACCATTTTTCCGTGGGGATTGCGAAGAAAGAAGTACGAGCTACTGCCGTATGAAATCTACCAGACCAACAACCGTGAGATTGCGTTTTTACGGTATGACTACACCAAAGGCCATATAAATGCTGCATCCTATAAGCTGGTGTACCGCGGGCAGATGGAATGCTGGCAGACGCTGGACAGCCTTTACTGTCTGCACAATCAGGAAAAACGCCCCAACGGCCGAAAGATGCGCTCTTTGTCGGTCAGTGATATTATTGTGATGCATGAGGGCGGTCAGGCACACGCCTATTATGTGGAGCCGATTGGCTACAAACAGGTGAATGACTTGCTGCCGGGGCTGGAACAAGCCAAGAAACGAAGCGTTGTACGCGAAGAACGATAACAAAACCAGCTCAGCAAAGGAAAATACACCCATAAAGGAATTGGATTTTCTTTGTTGGTTTTTCTATCATGAAATCATTCACATTTCGTTTGTTGATTTTTTTATGGTAATTCGATATAATACCTAAGTTGTTAATGATTACTGACGAAAGCGCACAGGAGATTTTCAGCACCTATCTTTCATAAAGGAGGAACGCTTATGCAAAAGAATAAAACCGAGCTTGAGGTCACGCGAATGACTAAGGAAAACATTCAGTATCTGGATGTCTTTTTTGCCGTATGCAAACGGTATAAGGTTGATTACTACCACGCCACTGAAAAACAGCGTGCGTTCATCGATGCGGTTGCAGCACACGAATTTTCCATGAAACAAGCGCACGAAAAAGGGCTGAACCGTTCCTCGGTTCCCCCGTTTATGGGCATCAAACGCAGCGAACGCAGTAACAACCGCCCCGCATAAAATTAAATTACTCGAATGGATAAGCTCTGCACAGCGATGTGCAGGGCTTTTTTATTACCGCAAAGGAGATGAAACCGATTGGCGAATTACCAAAATATTTTGCGGCAGGCGCATCAGGCGATTGCCGATGTAGCAGACAATGCCGACAGCTGGCGGGCGTTTTTGCGCTCAGCCGCGTATACAACGCATTACGCTTTCCCGAATCAGGCGCTTATTTACAGCCAGCGCCCCGGAGCCACCATGCTGGCAGACATCGACACTTGGAACCGTGCTGCCGGGCGCTGGGTTAACCGCGGTGCGCACGGCGTAGCGTCCCTTGGCACCGGTAATATGACGGGCAATGTGCGGTATCTGTTTGACATCAAGGATACCCACCCTGCCAGTAAAGGTGCCAAACCTTTGGGGTGGCAAATCACCGATGCCAACCGCTATTCGACCCTGCAAGCCTTGCAGGAAAAGCACAATGCCGAGAGCCTGCCGGAAATCTTTGGTCTGCAGGCAGCCTTGTTTGTGGCACAGCACGGCAAACAGCTGGACGCCGATTTGCAGAATGCCGTGATCGGCAGCACGCTGGAATGGGCAAAGCCGCAGGAGCAAACTGCGATTTTTGCCAACCTCATCACGCAGAGCGCCGTCTATATGGCAGCAGTGCGCTGCGGTTTGGGCGACAGTGCCGTGCCGCAGGACGCCTTTGCGGACATTGACCGCTTTGATACCGAGTCCGCGGTTTTGGCGCTGGGCAATGCCGTCAACCGCGCGGGACGGCAGATGTTTGCCGAAATCGGCGCTGTCGTCAAGAGCATCGACAGTGTTGCAAAGACCCAGCCGAAACAGTATGATGAGAATGTAAGCAAGACAAACCAACAGGAGGTGCAGGATCATGGATATGACGAATCTGAACGGGTATCTGGTGCCCAAGATGGCAATGAAGGAAACGCACAGACCGCCGGTCGGGAGAATCGGTCTGCAGCGGGAGAAGTTCCTGCAAGAGAACCACTCCCTGCTGTACGACAAGATGCTGCTGGACGGGACGCTGTACAGCGACCTGAAACAGACCGAGCAGCGCTATTGGGAGCAGGTGGAGCAGACCATCACGAAGCTGCTGGTCAGCAACCCGGCACCGGACAAGAACAACGACCCGTTGGGTTGGACGGCGCATATGAACAGTCTGCAAGCGCAGGCGGCGGAACTGGCGATGCCCATCGTGACGAGCCTGTAAATAGCACCCCCCAAACAGCGGAGAGCGAGCCATCGCCCTCCGCTGTTTCTGTTTCCGATGAGATTGAACTGCCGGAAAGCGTGGGGCGCGGCGACCTTGCCGAGGAAACTGCCGCCGCCATCGGTCTGCCCTCCCTCGAACAGCAGCAGGAAACCATCCGCCAATTACAGCCCCGCGCAAGCTGGCAGCCGCCCATCAAGGATGATGGCACCCATATCGACGAGCAGGACATTGTCGATGTTCTTGTCATGGGCAGCGGCTTTTGCGAGGGGCGTTTCCGCATACAGGAATACTTCTCCGCAGCGGTGCTGCCTACGGTAAAAGAGCAAGCCGACTGGCTGAAAAAAGAATACGGTATCGGCGGGCGCACTTGGGATTTCCGAGATGGCGAAAGAGGGTTTCTGGATTATGATGCCAAGGGGCTGAGAATCAAGCGCTATGCATCCGATAACGCCCCGGATTATTTCCGCTTGCTGCCGTGGAACGAGGTTGCCCGCCGTTTGCACCTGCTGGTCCACAACGACCAATATCTGGATGAAAACAACAAGCAGGCCTATGAAAAATGGGAAGCGGAACAGCAAGCCAAACGCGACGCTCGCCAAGCCGAGATAGACTATGCCGAAAAAACCATCGCGGATTTTTGTGAACGCGAAGGGCTGGGCGAACCGGATTTTTCGGACCTTACGCACATCGACCTTGCCTATTCCACCACCGGGGACGGCGAACACGAAATTCAGGTGTACGCCAACTTCTTGCGCAATGAGATTGTGTATCTGGTTGACGGCTCCTTTGTGGACAGTGCGCGTTTCGACAACACAAGGGCGCTTGCCAAGGAAGGCATTGAGGACATTGAATTTTCGCAGTTCATTGACGATGCGGAATCAGCGTATGAAGCATATCAGGAACGCCACAAGCCAAAGCCTGTGGAAAAACGCCCGCTTGCTGCCGGAGATACCGTTTATCTGGAAAACGACCACCCCTTTACGGTGGAGGAGATCGGCATCTTTGATGTGCATCTGCGTGACGAGGATTTTCCGCTGATCGGGCGCGCCATCAACCGCACGGAGTTTGCAAGGCTGCTGGCGGCGAACCCCAAAAACAATGCGTTGGCGGCACCCGACACCGTGGTTGAAGGGCAGGTCATTGAGGAAACAAACACACCGGAAGAACCTGTGGAGGGTGAAGTCTTAGAACCCGCAGAAGAATCATCTGGTGGTTTTGGCGAGCAGGTCTTGCAGGCGGCGGAGCTCATTGCTCTCAGAGAAGCCTATGAGCCGAACAACTATATCCCGCCGCAGGACCCTGCACCCCCGCGCTCACCGCGCGAAAAGTTTGCCGCCAACATCACCGCAATTCGCACTTTGAAATCCATCGAAAAGCGTATGGCGGACGGCGGTCCCCACGCAAACGGCGAGGAGCAGGAAATTCTTGCGCAATACTCCGGCTGGGGCGGTTTGTCCGATGCCTTTGAACCCAACAAAGACAGCTGGCACAGCGAATATACCGAGTTAAAAAGCCTGCTGACAGAGGAAGAATACGCTGCTGCCCGCAGCAGCACCCTGACCGCCTTTTACACCCCGCCCGAAGTCATTGACGCAATGTACACCGCCCTGCGCAAAATGGGCGTGGGTGCCGGAACGATTCTGGAACCCAGTATGGGTGTGGGCGCGTTTTTTGGGCAAAGCCACAGCTATCTGTATGAGCCGACCACCAGATTGTTTGGTGTGGAGCTGGACAGCCTGACCGGCAGAATCGCCCGCCAGCTGTACCAGAAAGCCAACATCCAGATCACCGGCTTTGAGAAAGCCGACTTGCCCGACAGCTTTTTTGATGTGGTCATCGGCAATGTGCCGTTTGGGGATTACAGTGTGGTTGACCCACAGTATAACCGGCTACACTTCAAGATCCACGATTACTTTTTTGCCAAATCCATCGACAAGCTGCGCACGGGCGGCATCATCGCCTTTATCACCACCAGTGGTACGCTGGACAAAAAGAGCGAGGAAGTGCGCAGGTACATCAATGCCCGATGCGACTTTATCGGTGCTGTGCGTCTGCCGGATTCCACATTCAAAACCGCAGGCACAAAAGCTATGGCGGATATTATCTTCCTGCAAAAGCGTGACCGCATTCTGGAGCAGGACGCAAGCTGGCTGCATACCACCCAGACCGAGGATGGACTTTCCCTCAACAGCTATTTTGCCGAACACCCCGAAATGGTCTGCGGCACACTGAAAACCGTCAGCGGTCCGTATGGCCCGACCCTGACCTGCGAAGCGTTTGCCGACAAACCTCTTGCCGATGTGCTGAAAGAGGCAATGTCCCACCTGCACGCCGAATTTCACTTTCAGGACATCGAGTTGCAGGAATCCGGCACTGTCGAAGCCAGCATCCCCGCCGAACCCGATGTGCGCAATTTCAGCTTTTGTATCCGTAACGGCAAATTCTATTACCGCGAGAACGCCATTATGCGCGAGGTTTCCCTTGGTGCTACCTCCGCGGCGCGTATGCGGCTGCTGATCGAACTGCGGGATACCACACGGGAACTGATTCAAGCCCAGCTGGAAGATATGCCGGATGAAGTCATCACGGAGCTGCAAGCCAAACTCAACCGTCAGTATGACCACTACCACAGTAAGTTTGGACTCATCAACAGCCGTGGCGCATCGCTGGATATGCGGGATGACAGCGGCTATTTTCTGCTGTGCTCCTTGGAAAACCTCGACAGCGAGGGCAATTTCATCGGCAAATCGGATATGTTCACCAAGCGCACCATCCGCGCCGCCCGCCCTGCCGAGCGCGTGGAAACCGCCAGCGAGGCGCTGGCGCTGAGTGTCGGTGAGCGCGCAGGCATCGACTTTGGGTATATGCAGCAGCTGACCGGCAAGGACAAAGATACATTGGTGAACGACCTGCAAGGCGTTATCTTTGCCGACCCGCTGGAAAAGGACGCAAGCGGCGAACCGCGCTACTATACCGCCGATGAATATCTTTCCGGCGATGTGCGCCACAAATTACAGGTAGCAAAGCTGGCGGCACAAAACAACCCCGCTTTTGCTGTGAATGTGCAGGCGCTGGAAACCGTGCAGCCGAAGGACTTGGAGGCCAGCGAAATTGCCGTGCGCCTGGGTGCCACTTGGCTGGCACCTGAACTCATCAAGCAGTTTGCCGATGAGCTGGTGGACGCGCCCTACTATGTGCGGGACCGCGTGAAGGTGCTGTACATACCGCTGACCGGTGTTTGGAATGTGACCAACAAGAGCTATACAGGCGGCAACATTAAAGCCACCGTGACCTACGGCACACAGCGCGCCAACTTCTACCACATATTGGAGGAAAGCCTGAACCTGCGGGATGTGCGCATCTTTGACACCAAAGAGGATATGCAGGGCAACAAAATCCGCGTTCTGAACGCCGCTGCCACGCAGGAAGCCCAGATGAAACAGCAGCAGATCGAGGACGCTTTCAAGGACTGGATCTGGAAGGACCCGACCCGCCGCCAGATGCTGGTAAAGGAATACAACGAACGGTTCAACTCCCTGCGCCCCCGCGAATACGATGGCAGCCATATCCTGTTTCACGGTATGTCACCTGAAATCACGCTGCGCCCACACCAGAAAAACGCCATTGCGCACATCCTGTACGGCGGCAACACGCTGCTGGCGCACGTGGTGGGCGCCGGGAAAACCTACGAAATGGTCGCTGCAGCGATGGAAAAGAAACGCCTTGGGCTTTGCACCAAGACCCTGATCTGTGTACCCAACCACCTGACCGAGCAGCTTGCCGGAGAGGCTTTGCAGCTGTACCCCAACGCAAATATTCTTGTAGCCCGCAGGACGGATTTTGAAAAAGCCAACCGCAAACGGTTTTGCTCCAAAATCGCAACCGGCAATTATGACATCATCGTGATCGGGCACAGCCAGTTTGAGCGCATCCCGCTGTCACAGGAACGGCAGGTCGAATACCTGCAAAGCCAGATTCATGATGTAATTAACCAGGTCGCACAACTGAAAGAAGAACGCGCCGAGAACTTCACCGTCAAACAGATGGAGCGTATGCGCAAGCAGCTGGAGAAAAAGCTGGATAAGCTCAACGACCAATCCCGCAAGGATGATGTGGTGACCTTTGAACAGCTTGGTGTAGACAGCTTGATGGTGGACGAAGCCCACGCATTCAAGAACCTTGCGGTGCTTTCCAAAATGCGCAATGTGGCGGGCATATCCCAAACCGAAAGCCAGCGCGCCAGTGATTTGTATATGAAATGCCGCTACCTTGACGAAATCACCGGCAGCCGCGGCGTGGTGTTTGCCACGGGTACGCCCATCAGCAACTCTATGGCGGAGCTGTTTACGATGCAGCGGTATCTGCAGCGGGAAACCTTGGAGCAGCACGGGCTTTCCTCCTTTGATGCGTGGGCATCCACCTTTGGGGAAACCGTGACAGCCGTGGAGCTTGCGCCGGAAGGCACCGGCTACCGCACAAAAACGAGATTCTCCAAATTCTATAATCTGCCGGAATTGATGAGTATGTTCAAACAGGTGGCAGATGTGCAGACGGCGGATATGCTCAACCTGCCGGTGCCTAAACTGGTGGGCGGCAAGCCCATCAATGTGGCACTGCCGCCAAGCCCCCAGCAAAAGCAGATGGTGGCTGACCTTGCCGACCGCGCCGAGGAGATTCGCGCGGGAAATGTAGACCCCACCGAGGACAATATGCTCAAGGTGACCAACGACGGCAGAAAACTGGCGCTGGACCAGCGGTTGATCGACCCCAATCTGCCCGAAAACCCAAACGATAAAGTCCACGCCTGCGCCGAGAATGTGTACCGCATCTGGAACGATACCAAGGAAAAACGCCTGACACAGTTAGTGTTTTGCGACTTATCCACCCCGAAACCGGACGGCTTTAATGTGTACGATGATTTGCGCAATCTGCTGATTACTATGGGCATCCCGGAAAACGAGGTGCAGTTCATCCACAGCGCCAACACCGAGGTGAAAAAAGCCGAGCTGTTTGCCAAGGTGCGCAGCGGTGATGTGCGTGTGCTGATGGGCAGCACCGGCAAGATGGGTGCAGGCACCAATGTGCAGCGGCTGCTGGTGGCCACGCATCATCTGGACTGCGGGTGGAAGCCCTCTGATATTGAGCAGCGCAACGGGCGTATGATTCGCCAAGGCAACACCAATGCCGAGGTGTATGAGTATCGTTACGTCACAGAATCTTCGTTTGACAGCTATATGTGGCAGCTTTTGGAAACCAAACAGAAGTTCATCGGGCAAATTATGACGAGCAAAAGCCCTGCCCGCAGTGCGGATGATTTGGACGATGCAGCGCTGTCTTATGCCGAGGTCAAGGCGCTGGCTGCCGGGAATCCGAGGATCAAGGAAAAAATGGACCTTGATATTCAGGTGTCGCGGCTCAAAACCCTGAAAACCGCCTACAACAACGAGCATTACCGGCTGGAAGATGCCATTACACAGGGATTTCCCGCAGAAATGCGCAAGACCGCCCAGCAGCTGGAAAACGCCAAAGCGGACACAGCGCTGCTACAGCAAAATACCAAGAGCGATGCGGACGGCAAGGATGTGTTCGCCATCTCGTTGATGGACACGATTTACACCAAGCGCGAGGACGCGGGCAAAGCCTTGCTGGGGTTGCTGGGTATGGCAATGAACCGCACCGAGCCGGTTTCCATCGGGCGGTACAAGGGCTTTGATTTGCAGATTGCCTATTTTGCGATGGATAAAATGTATCTGGCGTATCTTGTGGGCAGCGGTATCAACCCGGTGCAGCTGGGCGCGGATGCCGTCGGCAACACCGTGCGTCTGGACAACTGCCTGCACAACCTGCCGCAGAGCGTGACCGACCTTGAATCCAAATTGGTGCAGCTGCAAAAACAGCTGGAAAACGCCAAGGAACAGCTTGCGCAGCCTTTTGCACAGGCGGACGAGCTGGCTGAAAAGAGCAAGCGCCTTGCCGAGCTGGAGGCGCTTTTGAACCTGAACGAAAAGGATATTGTGCTGGATACCGTGCCGGACGAAGATCAACAGTGTCGTTCGGACAATCGACAGCGTGGACAAGCAAGGTAGAAGGTTTTAAGATGAAAGAAAGAAGAAGCAACCGGGTCAGAGATGGCCCCCGCAAGGAGTTATCAAGATGAAAAAATGGATCGTAACGCTTGTGGTGCTGTCCTTATTGACAGTCTGCGCGCAGACACCGGAACCGGAATCCGCTGAATTGACGGAGCTGTCGGCAGCGACATCGGAAAGTGCAGACGCCGACGAAACACCTGCGCCTATTTCGTCTGCCGAGCCGACTGCCGAGCCGACAGCAACCCCGGAACCGACCGCCACACCCGCGCCGACACCTTCGGCAACACCTGCCGCTACCCCCGCGCCGACTCCTGCCCCTACGCCGGAATCCACAGCAACACCGACGGCAGAACCTGCCCCGGCGCAGGTGAGCATGAGCTATGGTGCTGTGCCCTTTGATTTGGCGGCAGGCACCGAACAGTGGTGGAGCATTGACAGCTCCGATTCCGCTTATTGGGCGGTGCAGGAAAACATCAACGCCCTGCGTGCCGCCGGTGGTCTGGCACCGCTGACCATGGACAGCGGTTTGAGCGCCGCTGCCGATGCCCGATGCGAAAGTTTTGTGGCGGGCGGTCCCTTTGACCACAGCGGCATGACCACCCGCAGCGAGATCTGCGCCGCCGGTCCGCTGGGTTCTGCCAGCGCCGTTTGCACAGGCTGGCAGGGCAGCCCTGCCCACTACGCCAACATTATGGAACCCAGCTTCACCAGCATGGGTGTCGGCTGCTGGTTTTGCCAGACGGCAGAGGGGCAATATACCTATTGGGTCGTGACCTTTAACTAGTTCCCACGAAAATCTCCCACAAGCCCGTTTACAGCTGTGCTTTATTATGTTATAATTAAAGCACAGTAGTAACTTTTTGAAAGGCGGTGTGTGGAGTGAATGCTACGATAGCTGTATTGAAAACGATAGCTGATGCGAACGGCGGCATTGTTACTACAGAAGAAGCATTGCGAGCAGGCACAAACCGTGTCACATTAAAACGATACGCAGACAAAGGTGTTCTGACGCGCATTGCCCGCGGACAATATACAATGACCGGATTTGTTCCAGACGAGTTTACGCTTTTGCAAAGCGGAAGCGAGAATCTTGTCTACTCTTACGGCAGTGCCATGTACTTTTGGGGACTGTCAGACCGAACGCCACACATTTTTGAATTCAGTGTGCCGCAAGGATATAACACCAGTCGCATCAAAGAACGCGATCCCAATATTCGGTTTCACTATGTTAAAGGAAGTCTTCACGGTATAGGCAAAACCACTTGCAGATCTCCACAAGGCGGAAATGTTATCCTGTATGACCGCGAACGCTGCATTTGCGACTTGGTGCGCGACAGAAATGCAATCGACAAGCAACTGTTTACACATGGACTGAAGATCTACTTTGCGTCAAGACCAAATCCCAGAAAACTTCTAAAGTATGGAAAACAGTTTGGAGTTGACGATAAATTGCGTACCTACATGGAGGTGCTGATGTGAGATCACCAGAACAATTAAAAGGCTGGGCGCGCAATGTTGCTGCCGAAAAGCATCTGCGCGCTCAGGAAATTTTGCAGATGTTTATGTTTGAACGTCTGCTGGAACGACTGGCGGCTTCGCCGTATCAGAAAAATTTCATTCTCAAGGGAGGACTTCTGATTTCCTCAATGGTTGGGCTTGAGGGTCGAACTACGATGGATATGGATACCACCGTGCGCGGTATCCATATGGAAGAAGAGGAAATCGTTTCTGCCCTCAAAACCATTTTGGCAGTTGATGTTGGTGACGGTATCCGCTTTGAATATCGTTCCATTGCACCGATCCGTGAAATTGATGCATACAACAACTTCCGCGCCCATATTGATGTTCTGTATGGGAAAATCAACACACCCATGAAAATCGACATCACCACCGGCGACAAAATCACCCCTGCTGCGGTACAATATGAGTTTCCCTGCTTTGATTCCGAAAAGAAAATTCCTATCATGGCTTATACGATAGAAACGATACTTGCTGAAAAGTATGAAACCATTATCCGCCGCGGTGCAACCACCACAAGAGCGCGCGATTTTTATGACCTTTACACGCTGTATCGCACCAGAAAGTCAGAAATTCGCCCGCAAGTCTTAAAGGATGCTGTTCTGCATACGGCTGAAAAGCGAGAATCTCTGGAAGATCTTGCCGATTGGAAAGAAATTTTGGATGACCTAAGGGATGATTCGTCTATGCAGCAGTTATGGGATAGCTACAGCATGAGCAATTCCTATGCAGCGGCTATTACATTTGGGCAGACCTTGGAAACTGTCAAGGAAATCTCTGAACTGATTGAATCTCTGTAACTGAATATCTTACTTAAGCGCTCACATTTGTGGGCGCTTTTTTATTGGAGGAATTCTATGGACATTGAAGTTTTACTTAGAAAAGCCGAGCAAGACGGCTGCATGGTCGTGCTGAACGACATTGCCCCCAATCGAGAACGCAGTGAGTTGGTATTTCGTGTGCCGGAAAGCGTATACGACACCCCTGTTGCTGCGCTCGACATAGACGAAAGCACAAAAAACGCGCTGCAAAAACAAAAAATCACAGTTTTGGAGCATCTGCTGCGCCGCCTTGCGGTGGGGAAAAATGCGGCAAAACAGTTGCATATCGCGCAGGATGCCGCCGAACAGGTCGTGAATGCCGTGATCGAAACCGCCTATCACAGCCTTTCCGAACCTGAAAAGCGGAATTTCTGGGAAAGAATTCTGCACAATACGGACGGTGATGCGATGTGAAAAACGATCCCCTTGTCGCTAAGCTGTACAACAAAATGCAGCAGGAGCAAAACGAATACCGTGCGTGGCTGCTTGCACAGCCGCCCGAAGAAATTCTGAACCACGCGTATGAGTACAGCTCCCGCGAGGATATTCTGATCGCGCTCGAAAATGCTTCGCTGCGTCCTGCACAGCTGCGCGCTTTGTTGGAATCCCAAGCACCGCTGGCGGACATTTACAAAGACTACCGCGATTGCGATACCAATACACTGGATGTTATGGCCTTGTGCATAGCAGACCGCGCCGACATCGACCTGATGGAAAGCACGAAAAAGAACTGGCCGCCCGTTTACTATCAGACCGGTCGATACGCCCGCGAACACGAGGAACTGCCGCAATACCGCGCCTCCATGAAGCTGAACGAGGAATGCCGCGATGAAATCGATGACGCCATTTCTTACAACTATAACGGCTTGTGTCTGGATGACGGTGCCGTGCAGCAGGTATTGGCAGGATACGGCGCAGAACGCACCCGCTATATCGTTGCGGCAGCCATCCAAGTGCGGGATGGCGATGCACGAATTTCCCCGCAGAATCGAAGATGGGCGGATTCTGTGCGAAAGATCCACGACATCAATGCGGATGGGTACGACAAGGCGGCGTATTACGCCAATTTGCAATCTCATGCCGGGTTGATTGATATTTTTACTTCGCGTCTGCGTCAGCTGGAGCGCGAGAAAACAGCCCCCGAAAGATAAAAGAGGTGTTACCCATGAATCGAAAAACAAAATGGAGCCAACGCATTCTGGCGCTGGCTATGGCAGCCATGATGTGCTGCTCCGTGTTCCCGGTCGGCGCGTTTGCCGAAACGCCCCCGCCACAGGAAAGCACGGTCGCCACTGAGGAACAACAGACCGATGAAACTGAAACCGACAGCGGACAGACCGATGCCAGCAGCCCCGACCCCGGTGCTGCTACCGAGGAAAGCACGGCACCAACCACGGACGAGCCTGCTGAAGAAAACGAGCCTTACACCTTTGACGGTGAGGTTTTGTATCAGGATATGCCGGACGCCCCCACAGGCTCTTATATCGGCAGCTACGGTTTGCCGGTGGCGACCGGCGAAACCAAAATCGGGCTTGGCGCGTGGGATGCCGATTTAGAGCAGGATAGTTATCTGAGCGCTGAGGCGCTGGACATTGACAGCCTGACGCTGGCAGCACCCCTGCTGGAAGATACCGACTACACCATTGTGCCGATTCTGGCACAGGTGGAGTATCCCGCCGACGGCAGTACGCTCGATTTGGTTCTGCCGGACGGTGTGACCCTGCTGGACTACTACGGCGCACCCATTGAAAATGCAGAAAGCCTGCTGCACAACGAATACAGCGAAACTTCTGCTGCGGTGCTGGGCGTGTATGTGCAGGCGGATGCAGATTTTACCGCGCAGCTGGTTTATACCGCACCCGATGGCAGCAGCCTGACCAAGACCTTGCAGGTGACCATCGACCGCAATGCCACTGCCGAGTATCCTTTCCCCGACAGCGGAATTGCCGCCTTTGCCGAGCGCCCCACCCCTGCGGTGACAAGTGGCAAGATCACCAAGGTTGCCAAGATCAACGGAACATGGCTGATTTGGTTCAACGGCGAACCCGCCTACTGCTGCACCCACGGTGCGAATGGTCAGCCTGCGGGATGCCCGACATACACCTATGTGAACACTTCCACGGTCAACGCAGACCAGTGCATACCCGGCGACCACTACGGCAACCAGATTCGCATCTGGGGCGGCTTGAACCAGCTTTCTTTGGGCGATGCAGACGATCTGCCCGCAGTTTTTTCCGCTGACGAGGGTGAAGAAATCTCTCTTTTGAAATTCTGCGCATCAATTTATGACGATGTACAGATGTATATTATCGAAAACTTCCCTGAAAGCACTGCCGCGGAAATTTATCTTGCCTCTGCCGATGAGCTGCTGAACGGTGTGGAAACCTACGCCTCTGCCCGAGGTTACTACACCTACATCTACAATCCCGGTCGTGCAGGTTGGCAGACCGTTGCCCTGATTGGTCCCGAAATCGGCGAGGAGGAACCTGAGCCGGAACCTGTTGTGCAGGAATACTACGCCAGCTGGGAGGCACCGGCCCAGACCGCCAGCGGAAGTTTTGATTTTTCATATGGAATCCGCACGGATAAGATCCAGCTGAAAACGCAGGAAAAGGTGGACGGTGCGACCATCGAGATCGAGCCCATCACCAAATCCGGCAGCATTGACGGCGGCAGCTGGTCTATCAGTCCTGCCGGAAAGCAAACGGTGACCACCAGCGGTCATACCGCCGATGACAACTACCAGAAGAACGGTGGCGATGCAGGCGCAAGCTGGAATCTGCACTATGCCGTTACCAAAACATCGGGCACTCGCAATGGACAGGTTGGTCCTTTCACCACGCAGGAGGCTGCTGATGCGGCCTCCAACAGTGCCCGCGACGCCGCCATTGCGGAATTGCAGGGTGAGGCCCAGAACGCTGTCAACAATGCTATAGCAGCGGCTAAAGCGCAGCTGGGAAGCATCCAGTTCCGCTATGAGGAAATCACAGTACCGTATGGATTCGGCAAGTACTGGGGCACGAACGGCAGCAGCCAAACGATTTCGGTACCCGCAAACACCAACAATGACTATGTCATGAAAAATGACGAGTGGAGTTTGCAGGTCAACCTCAAGAAAACCGACAGCGAAACCGGCAGCCAGATTGCAGCCGATGCCCAATATGAGATCTATCAGTGGGATGTGGTGACCGGCAAATACCAGCCCACCGGGGGCTACAACACCTACAGCGTGCAGCGTCAGGGAGATGGCATCTATGCGGTCATCAACAGCGCTGCCTATGCCGTCAATGACGCGATGCGCCACACGCTGTATTACACCCAGCGCAATCAGGGCAAGTTCATCCTTGTGGAAACCAAAGCCCCAGCCGGGTATTTTGGTGACTGGACGGACATCGACCACCCCGGCACGGCAGGCACACCCTTGGGCAAGCGCGCCTATTACATCGAAATCACCGAAGCCAACGACAATGCGGTGCTTTGGCTGGACAATGCCGACTACAACGCCGATATTCTGACAGCCGACAAGGGCGGTACCAAGCTGGTTACCAGTGGCGGTGTGGAAACCACCGTATCAATTTATAGCACCGCCAAAGATTCTACTCGCACTTACAGCACCGACAACAGCGGCAAAGCTGCCAACGAGGACAGCTACACCACCACCGCCACGGACGGCGTAATGAAAAACGACCGCACCTTGGGCGAAATCAGCATTTCCAAGGTGGACTTGGATGCTGCAAAGTACGTTGAAAATCACGGCAACGCCGCGCTGGACGGTGCCGTGTACGACCTATACGCTGCCGAGGACATCACCCACCCGGACGGCGTGACCGGTGTTGTGGACTATTCCAAAATCGTGGATGCCGATGGCAATCCCATCTGGCACACGACCATCCGTGACAACGGCGGGCAGTGGGTATCGGATTACCTGCCGGTGCTCAAAAAAGACCATCTGGTAGCCAGCGCCAAAATCGAGGACGGCTGGCTGACCTTCGCAAACCTGTACCTCGGCAAATATTATGTGGTAGAGCGCTCCACCGGCACGGTCATTCCGCTGCGTGAGGGCGCTCTTGCTGTATCTGGGACCTATCCCACCGTGGACAGCCGCACCAAGGCAGCCACCGGGCAGGTCACGGCACTGGCAAGCAGCGGCGGGCAGTACACCGATTGGGTGTACAAAAACCAGTTCAGCACCATCGCCAAGGGCAAGGCATTGGATGGCAGCTGGACCTATGATGCTTATTCGCTTTCCTTTGCCAACGGCTATCTGTGCGATGAACACAACTATTATATCAGCCCCACCTATATGGACGAGGGCTGGTATGTAGAGAAAACCACCTTTGCCGATGACAACACCGTGTACAAGGCTAACTACCACATCCACCGCGATAATGCCCAAACCGAAAGCCAAGACCAGATCGCCAAGGGCAATGTGGAAATCAGCAAAATCATTTCTTCCAGCGGCGAATCCAACGGGCAGGAGCTGAAGGACGCGGGCTTTACCTTTTATCTGGTGTCTGACTTGTCCAAAGCCGCGCAGTTTACCCAAAGTCAGACAGGCGCTTACAGCCTGCAAAGCATCTTAGACTGCTACCTCGACAAGAACTACAACAATGACCATCCCAAGTGGGATTTCTCCGGCGAGGGACAGGCGGTTGTCAGAACTTACGAGGTCAACGCCGCCGAAATTGCCGCCTACAACAAAACGCTGACCGCAGCGGGCGACAACAAAAACGGCAAGGGTGACGGCTGGCAGCCCACCGGCACCGCCAACGAGTACCGTTTGGCGGAAATTTTCAGCAACGATACCGGCAACATCCGTGTGCAGGGCTTGCCCTACGGCACCTATCTGGTGGTCGAAACCACCGTTCCCAAGGATTTGTATCAGGCAGAACCGTACTTGGTGGTTATTGATCAGAACAGCCCGATGAGCGCGATGGCAACGCCTAAGGGTAGCGAAATTGTTGGCTCGGATTCCTACCAGAAATTCACGGTTCTGGACGAGCAAATTGAAGTCTATCTGCGCATCACCAAAATTGACGAGGAAACCGGCAAACCCGTGCTGCTGCCGGGCACGGCGTTTCAAATCTACTATCTGGACGATGACGGCAACTACTGCATGGAAAACGGCGCGCCCAAGCTGGTGCGTATGACCGACACCGTAAACGGGCATCTGACCAAGAACGTTACCACCTTCTACACCAACGCTGAGGGCATCCTGACCCTGCCCGAAAAACTGCCGCTGGGCAAGTATCGCATTGTAGAAACCAACGCACCCAACGGATTCTATAACGAGTGGCTGGACGCGGAAAGCCACTATGTCGATTTTACCATTACCACCGACCGCATTTATCAGGCAACCGGCGATAAAAACGAAAACGGCATGGACACGCTAGTAATCGGAGAAAAGTATTCCAACCATGAAACCATCGGCAAGCTGACCATCCGCAAGACCGGCGAGGTGCTGACCGGCTGGCAGTCTGAGCCGGACGGCATTGACCCGTGGATGACCGGTGAGGCAGAAAGCGGCAACTTTACCTACGAAACTCGCCCGCTGGCCGGTGCCGAGTACACCATCACGGCAGCCGAGGACATCTACACGCAGGATCGCCAGCTTGACAACTACGGTAACCGCACCCTCTGGTACGCCAAGGGCGATGTGGTGGCGGTCGTTACGACGGGTGACGGCACTGCTGACACTGCCGTGTTTGCCCCTGCGCGAACGGCGGCAACCTATGATTTCCTGTCCGTCATCCACGATGGCACCATCGGTGAGGTCAGCGTGACCCTGCCGCTGGGCAGCTATCACATCGCAGAAACCAGACCGCCGTATGGCTATATGGGCACTGCGGACAGCTATGATGTCACCTTTGCATGGGACAACGAGCTGAACGATGTGGTAATGGCAAAGAGCATTGCCAAGTCTGGCGATAATGCTTTTGAACAGGCTTTCACGGTGGTACGCAGCAAAGATGCAGATGTCGCGCTTGCCGAGCAGCAGACCCTCAAGTTTTATAATGACCGCGAAAAAGCCCATGTGGGCGTGTACAAGATCGACCGCGAAACCGGCAAATATCTTGCAGGTGCCGTGTTCAACCTGTACACCGCCGATGATATTTACGATGCGGACGGCAACCTTGTTTTTGTGGCCGGTGAGCTGGTAGCCACCAGCCCCGAAACCAATGCGGACGGGTACACCTACTTTACCTGCGATATTCCCATCCGCGGCGAAAAGTACGGCAGCAGCACCCACAAGGATGCCGCCACCAACAGCGGCAAGTACCTCGTTAAGGAAATCCGCGCCCCGCTGGGTTACTATGTCAACGAAGAACTGATGGAAGTCACCTTTACCTACGACGGGCAGGCTGTGCAGGTTTTGGAAAGCACCTGCACCGACAAACCCACCGAAATGTGGGTGAGCAAGCGCGATCTGACCAACGACGAGGAACTGCCCGGTGCCACTTTGAGCATTAAAGACTCTGACGGAAATGTTGTAGAAAGCTGGGTATCTACCGACACGCCCCACCGCGTGACGGGGCTGCACTTGGGAGATGCCTACACTCTGACCGAAACCCGCCCTGCCGATGGCTACGCGCTGGCGGATGAAATTACCTTCCGTCTGCTGCAAAAGGTGGACGAGGACGGCAGCAACCTGCAGGAAGCCGAGGTCTACTATTTGACCGAGAAGTCCCTGCTGTTCTGGACGTGGGATGATTGGAAACTGCTGGACGATGCGACCGTGATTATGCGCGATGACACCATCAAAGTGGAAATCTCCAAGAAGGATTTGACCACCATGAAGGAATTACCCGGCGCAGAGTTGACCCTTACCGACAAGGATGGCAAGGAAATTGACCGCTGGGTATCCACCGATACGCCGCACTACATCGAAAAGCTACCTGCCGGTGACTATACGCTGACCGAAGTGAAAGCCCCTGACGGATACGCTTTCGCCGAAAGCGTACCGTTTACGGTGCTGCCCACCGGCGAGGTGCAGCGGTTTGAAATGTTGGACGATGTCATCAAGATGGAAATCTCCAAGGTGGACATTACCACAAACAAAGAGCTACCGGGTGCTGAGCTGATTCTCACCAATAAAGATGGCAAAGTGGTGGAACACTGGACATCCACCGACAAGCCGCACTATATCGAAAAACTCCCTGCCGGTGAGTACACACTGACCGAAGTTACTGCCCCAGCTGGGTACGAAATTGCAGAGGATATTCCCTTTACCGTGCTTCCCACCGGCGAGGTACAGCGCGTGGTTATGAAGGATGCCCCCATCCCCGAACAACCCGTGCAGCCGACACCGCCGAGTACCCCGACCCCCACACCGCTGATTCCCCAGACAGGCGATAGTTTCCCGCTGGGACTGCTTCTGACGCTGGCAGGTCTTTCCTTGGCAGGACTAGCGGCACTGATTTACAAGAGTGTCCACTGCAAAGCCGTTGCCCAAAAGGACGACGATGAAACCGAATAAGGAACACAAAAATGAACCATCCAACCACTATGGGTGACCCGCGAGGGCCACCCGTTTTTTATGAGGAAATCGAATGAAGTATATTCTGACTTGCAGCTTTGGCAAAGACAGCATCGCCACGGCGCTGCTTGCCTTGCAGCACGGCGAACCGCTGGATGAACTGGTTTATTCCGAGGTGATGTTCAGCGATACCGTATCGGGGGAACTGCCGGAGCATAAGCGGTTCATCTATGAAACAGCAATCCCGTATTTTGAAAAGCGAGGTATTCCCACAAAGATCCTGCGCGGGCAAAAGACATATTTGGACTGCTTTTACCGAATCGTAAGCCGCGGCAATGCCGAGGGAAAGCTGGCGTCCTTTCCACTGACCGGACGCTGCAGTATACAAAGGGACTGCAAACTGCCGCCCATACGCACCTACCAGAAAACATTGCCGCACGACACGGTTTACTATCTGGGGATTGCCGCCGATGAACCGATACGACTGGCACGGCTTAAGACAAACCAAATCTCCCTGTTGGCAAAGTACAACCTGACCGAAAAGGACGCGTGGGCGATGTGCCAAGCCGAAGGGCTGCTGTCCCCGCTATATGCGTTCACAGGGCGCGGCGGCTGCTGGTTTTGTCCCAATGCGTCCATGCGGGAACTTCGGCACCTGTACAATGCCCATCCCGATTTGTGGCAGCTGCTGCTGGAATTGCAGGATGCCCCCAATAAGGCAACAGAACGGTTCAATCGCAGTTATACGCTGCACGATTTAGATTTACGGTTCTGTCTGGAGGGAGAACAGCTGAGCTTTTTTACATATGGGGAGCGTTGAGCAGCCGATGAAGAACTTTCTATATTCGCTTTTTATTGGGCTGTTCGGTATTGCAGGATTTACAAGCATCACATTCCTGTTGATGTATGCCGTACAGTCCAAACAACAGGCGCACCTTTACAGCAACCTTGCCGCCGTAAGAAAGCAGAACACACAACAGGAAATTGCATCGCAATCATCGGTACAGTCAACCAGCCGAAACCTGTATTTAGAAAACGCCGATATGATCGGCTGGATTCAAATTGAGGGCACCAGCATCGACTATCCCGTGATGCAGACACCGGCAGACCCTAACTATTACCTGAAGCACGACTTTGAAAAGCACTACACGGACTACGGCTGCCCCTTTATGCAGGCAGATTGCGATGCGCTTGCTCCGTCCGACAACCTGATCATCTACGGTCACAACATGAAGGACGGCTCGATGTTTGCAGAACTTGCCAAGTACCGCAGCAAGGATTTCTGGCAGACACACAAAACCGTCTGGTTCGACACCGAGCTGGGCAGCTATGCCTATGAGATTTTTGCCGTGATCCACACGACCGTGCAGGCAGATGCTGCCGATGCGTTCCCGTTCTATTGGTTTGTGGACGCAGCAGCCCCGGAAAAATTTACCGATTATGTGTCGACCTGCAAAGCGCGGGCGCTGTACGATACAGGCATTTCAGCTGAGTACGGCGACAAGCTGCTCACGCTGTCCACCTGTGACAACATTACCGATGACGGCAGATTGCTTGTGATCGCCAAACAAACAGAAACAGAATAGAGGAAACAAAAATCCATGAAAACATCAAAGGAACCCCAGCGCGCATGGTTGTATGCGCGCGTACCCGGCAACTATGTAGAAAGCAAAAACACCCTGAATGTTTTGATGCTGCAGGCACAGCGCGATGGTGCCGAAGTAGTTGGGTGGGGATATGACATTCATCACGGCTGGCTGCGCCGCCCTGCTTACCGCAGGATGATGCGCGAGGCAAAGGCAGGACATATCGAGAGAATTTATATCTGCCGTATGAGCCAGATCAGCGGCGAGGAACTGCACCTGATTTCCTTTTTCAGGCGGCTGATGCGGTACAAGGTCAATGTCATTGCTACCGAGTACGTCCTGAATCTGAAGGTGCCCGCCTACCATATGGGCACGGTAATTGATGAAATCTGCGCCCGCAAAGGGTGGGAGCGACCTTGGTTTGTTTCAGAAAGCTCGGAACGGCATTGCGTTAGCAACGCCGTGGCAAGCACGTCAAAATGATAGCTTGCTATCATTCCGACCCCTTGTTAAGGGCTGCCACCCCTAAGACCCCTTGCACTTGCAATAATCCAAAGGAGAGCAGCGAAATGCAAACAAGAAACAAATCCTTCCTACTTCGGTTGACGGAGCAGGAATATGCCACGCTGAAAAGAAAAAGTGAACTGGCAGGTCTGAAGATGAATCCTTTTGTTGTTTCACTTATCAACGGCTGTGAGATTCACCCCCGCGCACCGGACAGCTGCAAGGCGCTGGCAAGGCAGGTGGCGGCGGTCGGAAACAACCTGAACCAGTTAGCGCGCATTGCCAACTTCAACGGCAAGGCAGAGGACGCTTATCTGCAGGAAGCGCAGCAGATCATGACTCGCATCTGGCTGCTTATGAAGGAGCAGCTATAATGGCGACAACAAAAATCCTGCCGGTGCACAAGCGCCTGAAAGACTGCCTGGACTATGCTGCCAACCCGAAAAAGACCGAAATCTTTCGAGGGGATGCGCTCGACCGGCTGATGCACTACACCCAAAACGAGGACAAGACGGAACACCAGCTCTATGTCACCGGCTTTAACTGTGACCCGCAAAACGCCTGCCTGATTATGGAGGCAACCAAACGCCGCTGGCATAAAGACATCGGACACGGCAATGTCGGCTACCATATTATTCAGAGCTTTAAGCCCGGCGAAGCCAGCCCGAACCAAGTGCATCAAATCGGCTGCGAATTAGCCAGACGCTGTCTGGCGGATCGGTTTGAGTGTACGGTGTCCACCCATCTGGACAAGGGGCATCTGCATAACCATATTGTGGTCAATTCGGTTTCCTTTATGGACGGCAAAATGTTCCGAAACGATTTCAAAACCTACTATCAGGGCATACGGCAAATTTCCGATGACCTGTGTCGGCAAAATCAGCTGTCGGTCATAGAAACAGACGGACGCGGCATCTCCTACGGAGAATGGCGCAACCGCCGCGAGGGCAAGCCGACACTGCGCGGTATGGTCAAAGCCGATGTGGAAATGGCGCTTGCCGAAAGCTCCGACTTTGACGATTTTGTCTGCAGGCTGCAAAAGTTGGGCTATGAGGTCAAGTACGGTCCCCGCGTCAAGCACATGGCGGTTCGGCACCAAGACAGCAAAAGGTTTGTGCGGCTGGACGGTGTTGCGCTGCAGTTTTCCGAAGCGGAATTGAGAGAGTTTTTCACGCAACTGAAAAAACTTCCGCCCGAAATGCAGCAGGAATATCAGGCAGAAAACCAGCCTGTGCCGCAAGGTTGGCAGACGGCACCGGTGCTGCCGGTCGTGTGCCGCGCGCGCTGCCGCAGCAGACTGAACCGCCCGTATAAAAAGGTAGGCGGCATTATGGCTTGCTACTACCATTACTGCGCCTTGCTGCGCAGAAGCTACCGCGGCAAAAGCGGACGGCGCTGCTACTACCTGCTGCGCGAGGATTTCAGCAAATTCAACCGCTATCGCCGGCAATGCGATTTGCTGTGGGAGCAAAAAATCGAATCCACCGAGGAACTGCGGACCTACAAGGCAAAGCTGACCCGCGAACTGGAGGTGCTTACTCAAAAACGCAAATATCTGTATAACCACAAGGAAGTCCTGACGCCGGATGTCCGCAACAGGCGGCTGGAGGAACTGTCCGCCCGGATGCGGACCGTGCGCAGGGAACTGAATACCTGCGCAGACATTGAAACCGATGCTGCCGCCTTGCAACTGAAGTGGCAGGAAGTGCGGCAGGCTGAAAAAGAAGAACGCGAGGTGAACGAAAATGAACAACGGCGGAGAAGCCGCTGACCAGATGGTGCGCGAGGCACTGCAATTTTCTGAGGTTGCTATCAAGCTGACAGCGCTGGGCTTTAAGAACTCGCTGGCGATTGCGCTTGCCTACGCCAAGGAGAACCCCAAAGTGCGCGGCAAGACAAGCCTTGACCGGCTGCTGCGCGAGGGCAAAGAGATGAAGATCATCCCCTTGCAGACCAAGGATCTTGCTCAATTCAAGGCGTATGCCAAGCAGTACGGTGTGCTGTTTGCGTCCATTAAGGACAAAAGCGCGCAGGGCGAGAAAATCGACATTATGTTTAAGGCAGAGGATGTATCCAAGCTCAACCGCATCTATGAGCAGCTTGGATATACCGTACCCAAGAAGATTTCGGCTGACCGAAAAAACGCAGAAACCCGCCGCCAGATGCCCGATCCGATGCTGACGCGCGGGAAGACGATGGAGGATATTGACCCCCGCCCCTCGTTCAAGACGGTGGCGGCACAGCTGCGCAAGGCAGCAGCCCGCAGTGCGGAATGTGCGGTCAATGCGACCCGAAAGGAGGAACGCTAAATGTATGAGCGTATGAACATTGAGGATTGGAAAGCCAAAAAGAAGAACGACCGCGATGCCGTGCTGGCCGACCAAAAGCAGGCGCTGCAGGAGGTTTTGCAGGACGGCGCGGATCTGACCGCCTACCTGCTGGGGCGCGGCAGGCTGGGCAGCGGGATTACCTCCGGCAATGCTGCGCTGGTGCTGAAAGCCTGCCCGCAGGCGACTGCTGTGATGTCCTTTGACGGATGGAACCAATTTGGGCGCAGGGTCAGCAAGGGTGCCGTTGGCATTTCGCAGTTGGTGCGGTCCGGCGGCTATTTTACGGTAGGCAAGGTGTATGACCGTTCCGCGACCTACGGCAACAAGCCCTGCCCGACGGTAGAGCTGCAGGGCGACCAGCTTGGCAAAGCCATTGCGGCATTGACCGCCTTGTCACCGGTGGAGGTGCAGTTTGATGATAAGCAACCCACCGGTTTTCTTGCTGACGAAAATCTTATTCTCTATCCAAGCGGTGCAAGCAATGAAGAAGTCCTTGCGCGTCTGCCTGCGGATATTGTTCTTGCCACAGCAGCGCAGTGCTATGCAGAGGTCGGTAATGAAGAATACCTGCACCAGATGGCGTTGGCTGTGTCTGTTGAAGTTTGTGGGCGGCTCGGCATTTCACCGCCCGCCGATGCCGCCGACAGGCTGGACGGCTTGCGGGCGCATATTCCTGCCGGGGAGGAGCGCCGCGCGTTGGAGGAAGTGCGCGAGATGGCCAAGGTGTTTGGCGATACCGTCTGCAAGGAACTGGACTTGCAGCGCCCGCGCAGTGATTTGCAGCGCGCAGAGGAACGCTGACCGCCATGCGCCCGAATAAGAATTGGCAGAACCTCTGGCTCTGGGTTGCCTTGCTGCTGCCGCTGCTCTGGCTGGCGGCAGGGCTGGCGCAAATCACCGAACAGGCGCACGGGCTGTCCGCCTTGGCGGAAGGGCTTACCGCGCTACTGAACGACCCGCTGAGCCTGCGTTGGTGCAGCAGCACCCCGAAATTTCTGCTGGCGGTCTTGGTGCTCTACCCGCTGGGGGTGTATTGCTATCTGCTCGATCAGGCGGACCGCCGCCCCGGCGAGGAACACGGCTCTGCCCATTGGGGCAATGCCAGTGAATTGAACGAACGCTACCGCAACCGCAAGGACCCGTGGCAGGAAATCATTCTTTCCCAGAATGTCCGCCTCAGCAATGATTCCTACCGGCACCAGCGCAATCTGCACGTTGTTGTGATTGGCGGTTCCGGCAGCGGTAAGACCCGCTTCTTTGTAAAACCGAATGCCCTGCAATGCAGCGGCTCCTACTTCTTTTTGGACCCCAAGGGGGAGCTGACCTATTCCCTCGGCGGTGCTATGGAGAAAAACGGCGTCACCGTAACGGTCATTGACTTTGTGCATTTCCGCGGACATTACAATCCGGTAGCGTACCTGAAAACCGATGAGGACGCTATGAAACTTGCCTATGCGCTGGTGTTCAACACCAAAAAGAACCCGGCAGCCTCCGGCGGCGAAAACGAGTTCTGGGACAAGAGCGCTGTTATGTTTCTGGCATCGCTGATTTTGTATATCCTGTACGAATCCCCGCTGTATGAGCGCAACCTCAACACGATGATGGATATGATTCTGGAATGCAAGGTCAGTGAGGACAGCTACGACGAAAACCGTATGGATATTCTGTTCGGTGAACTGGAACAGCGCGACCCGCATCACCCGGCTGTGCTGCAATACCGTTCGTTCAAGCTCGGCAGCGCGAAAACCTTGTCCAGCATTATGGTCACGGCGGTATCCAATCTGCATATGCTGCAATCGGCGGCGTTTGCCGAGATGATTGCCACCGATGAAATGTTCCTGCCGAAGTTGGGCGTGGAGAAACGCGCCATCTTCTGCGTCATCCCCGACAATGACGATACCTTTAACTTTATGGTTTCGATTCTGTACACCCAACTGTTTGACCAGCTGTTTCGCCTTGCGGATTCCACACCGGAATTCCACGGCACACTGCCGGTTCATGTTCGCCTGATGATGGACGAGTTTGCCAATGTCGCAACGCCGGAAAACTTTGTAAAGATCCTTGCCGTTGCGCGCAGCCGCAACATAAGCTGCGATATCATTCTGCAAAATATTTCCCAGATCAAAAGCAAATACAAGGACGACTGGGAAACGATCATCGGCAACTGCGACAGCCTTGTTTACCTTGGCGGCAACGATTACAGCACCTTTGAGTACATTTCCAAGCTGCTGGGCAAGCAGACCATCCGCACCAAGGGGCAGAGCATCGGCAAGGGCAGCCACGGGTCGTCCAGCGACAGCTATCAGGTCACGGGGCGCGAGCTGATGACCCCGGACGAGGTGCGCCGCATGAAGCGCAGCGACTGCCTTGTAATGATCAGCGGCGAGGCGCCGGTGAGGGACAAGAAATACAACCTTTTTGACCACCCGAACCTGAAATACACACCCGACTACCGCAGCCCGCGGGGACTGCTGCATCGGGCTGCAACCCCCATCCCCGCGCCGGAGGGCTACACGATGCCCCTGGATTATATGGCGCAGGCCGGCACCGTATCGCTTGCTTATGTGGCGGAGCTGACCTGCCCCGAAATTACCGAAGATCTATATGATGAATTACAAGAATGGGAGGAATCTCTGTTATGAAAATCAAAAAACCTGTATCCGCACTGGAAACCCAGCGCAAAATCAAGCGCAGCTACCTGACGGTTGCTACGGTTGCCGCTGCTGTCATTGTGATGGCTTTGCCTGTGTATGCGGACGACCCACTGGCGACCATCAATGCACTGAGCGATTTTGTGTTCAGCGCCATTAAGGCGATTGGCGCCATTCTGCTGGGCTTCGGCATTGTGCAGATCGGTCTCGCCCTCAAAAGCCACGATGCCGGGCAGCGCGCGCAGGGCTTTATGACCTTCTTTGGTGGTGTCATCATCTACTTTGCCAAGGATATTCTGGATATGATTCTGTAAGAAGAAGCACTACGCTCATTATACTTGATTATTTTCCCGGAAAATGCTATATTATATTGAGCAAGATTCCAATACTTTCAATCAGTATAATGAGGTGATGAGTGTGGCATTGGTGACAAATGAGCAGGTAATTAAAGCCCTCCGAAATTACAATCCTTGGTGGAGAAATCCAAGCGCTGCGAAAGAAGAAGATCGACCACAGCATCGTGTTGCCTATCATGAAACACTGCGAATTATGCAGCATAAGACGATTCGGCGTTTTGCTGTTCTTTCCGGCGCACGTCGCGTAGGTAAAACGACCATTCTTTATCAAATCATCAATCACCTGATTGATAACGGTGTGAATCCGCGAAATATCTTTTATGCAACCTTTGATAACCCCGTACTGAAAATGGCGGGAGTTGATATGGTTTTATCTGCTTACGATTCCATGTACCCGGTAGAGGGTGTGCGCTATGTTTTCTTTGACGAAATTCAGTACACCGAAAATTGGGAACTCTGGATGAAAGTGATTTATGACAGTCGTAAAGACATTCGGCTGGCGGCCACAGGTTCGGCAAGCCCTATTATTGAGGATGCGTCAACCGATAGCGGAACAGGTCGTTGGACAGTCATTAAAATTCCCACGCTTTCCTTTTATGAATACTGCCAGCTTTTGCAGTTGGATGATATGCCGTTACTGCCGGACCACTTAAAAATCACAGATATACCTAAAATGGAAAATGCCGAGGTCGCGGATTTGATGGCGCGCTTTGAACCGTTAGTTAAGCATTTCAACCGCTATCTTACCATCGGCGGATTTCCGGAACTGGCGCTGTCCGATGATGATCTTTATGCGCAGCGTATGCTGCGTGAGGATGTTGTGGATAAGGTAATAAAGCGCGATGTGCTTACCTTGTTCAAAGTTCGCAGTCCACTGTTGATGGAAAAGCTATTCCTATACTTGTGCATGAATTCAACAGAAATCTTTAGTGCTACGACTGCGGCTAAAGAGTTAGATAATATATCCCCGAACACCATTGAATCCTATGTGGATGCCCTTGTAAAATCCAACTTGATTTATATGGCATATCCAATCGCTGTCGGAAGCAAGTCGGTTCTGAAAGGGCGGCCTAAGATTTATATAGCGGATGCCGCCATTCGCAATGCGGTTCTGATGGTAGACGACGTTCTGTCCGATGAGCGTGAGTTGGGGCTTTTAATTGAAACCACTGTATATAAGCATCTGGTATCGTTTTATCAAGGGACAGGCGCACAGCTTGGCTATTATCGAAAGGCAAAAGAAAATCAAAAAGAGGTCGATGCCGTAATTGAACTCCCGCAGCAAAAAATTCTGTGCGAAGTCAAATACAAAAACAATTCGCATATACCGCAGACGGATGGCATTGTAGAATTGTGCAATGATCCTAAAGCTGGCATTACAGATGCCTTTGTCATCACGAAGCAGCTGGAGGACTTTGGCGTGACGCGCCATGAAACTTCTCCTAAAATCTATCGAATTCCTGCTATTGCATTTTTGTACCTTATTGGCAAGGAAGAATCCGATGGAATGAGTGGCAGACTTTAAACCCTGCATTTTCCCATTGCACCCAACCGCATAATGTGTGATGGTGGAAAAAACACAGCGACCGTTTTGCTTTTCAGCAAGACGGTCATTTCTTTTATCCGAAAGAAGGTGAAACCTTGAATCAAAACTGGATCGTAGAAAACCTGAACAATGCCTTTTCCACTTGGAACGGAAAATTGACAGAGCTTTGGGGGCTGGTGACAACCAGCCCCCAAACTTTTAAGGGCGGCGCTGTATGGGGCGTAATGCAAAGCCTGCACAATGCGATGATCGGCATCGGCTATGCGCTGATCGTGCTGTTCTTTGCCATATCGCTGTTCAAAAACACTGCCAACTTCCATGAGCTCAAACGCCCGGAGGCTGCCGTGCATTACCTCATTCGCTTTGTGGCAGCCAAAACCTTGGTGGGTTACGGCATGGACATTATGCTCAACATCTTTTCCATCTGCAATGGTGTGGTCAGTGATATGGCTGCCGGTATGGGCGGCATCTCACAGGCGATGGTCGCACTGCCCGGTGAGGTGCAGTCCGCCATTGAAAATGTCGGCTTCTTAGCCAGCATCCCCTTGTGGCTCGTCACGATTCTGGGCAGTCTGTTCATCACAGTGCTGTCGTTCGTGATGATTCTCACCGTGTACGGGCGGTTCTTTCGCCTGTATATGTACACGGCGCTGGCTCCCTTGCCGCTGGCGAGCTTTGCCGGGGAAAGTACACAGTCGGTCGGCATATCCTTTATCAAGAGTTATGTCGGCGTCTGCTTGGAGGGTGCTGTCATCGTGCTGGCGTGTGTCATCTATGCCGCTTTTGTCAGCACGCCCACAGTTTCAGGCGGCGAGGCCACAACAATGGTGTGGAGTTATCTGACCGAAATTATCTTCAATATGCTTGTGCTGGTCGGGCTGATCAAAGGCTCTGACCGTATTATTCACGAAATGATGGGGTTGTAAAAGTATGCAGATACCAATCAATAAAGACATCCGGCGCTACCAAGAAGAAATCTTTATGGGGCTGACCCTGCGCCAGTTACTTTGTTCCGGCATCGCCATTGGGTTGGCGGTGCTGATATATTTATGGGCAAAACCGCTGTTGGGGCAGGAAACCGCCAGTTGGTTGTGTATCCTTGCCGCGGCACCCATTGCCGCCGCGGGATTTTTAAGCTATGACGGGCTGCCGTTTGAAAAGTTTGTTATCATCGTGTTGGAAAGCACGATTCTGTACAGCGGTTGGCGGGTATGGAAAACCGAACTGCACCCCAAACATAAGAGTAAAGGCAAGGTGAAGAAGATTGCGTTTAAGTGAGTATGCGTCCACCCAAAGAACCTACGGCAGCCGCAAGGTGCCGCGCAGTGTGCAGCAGAGCATCCCCATCGACCGAATCTATGAGGACGGGACATGGCGCTGCGGCAATGTGTACAGCCAGATGTGGTCCATGCCGGACATCAACTTTACAATGAGCGATGAGGACAATAAAGCAAAAATACTTAACCTGCTCGGCAAGGTGTATATGGGTGTGCCTTCTGACTGCTGGCTGAAAATCTGCATTGTCAGCCAGCGCATGGACGAGAAGTCCTTCCGCGAAAATGTTTTGCTGCACCGCAACCTTGACGGCTTGGATAAGTGGCGTGTAGAACGCAACCGCCGAATCCGACAATGCGTCCAAGACGCGGGCAATGTGGTGCAGCACAAGTATCTGATTCTATCCACCAACAAACAGAATGTCACCGATGCCCGCAGCCGTCTGCGGCAGGTGCAGGGCAACCTTTTGGCGGAGCTTTCCAATCTGGGCTGTACAATCAAACCTATGACAAACAATGAACGATTGGAGGTGCTGCACAACTTCTTTCGGCGCGGCGAGGAAGGGCGCTTTCAGTTCAGTTTTGATGACTACGGAAAATTGGGCAACGATTTCCGTAACACGATTGCACCCGATGCGATGCGCTTTACAACCCAACACGCGGAAATAGACGACGGATTTGCCAAGGCGATGACGATTGCGCAGTATCCGCAGCAGCTGAGCGATAATTTTGTGGCAACGCTGCTCCAACAGGTGCCGTACATCGTTCTCAGCATTGATATTACACCGGTAGAAACCGAGGATGCAATGCGGGAAATCGAGGCTTCTCAAATGAAGATTGACTCCGAAAAGTACCGCGCAAACCGACGCAACGTAGAAAATCTCGACTTTATGGCAACTATCTCTCCTCGCAACCAACAGCAGGAAAAGTACACAGCAGAGATCCGCAATGCCATCTGTGAGGGTGACCAACAGGTATTTATGGTGCTTTTGAGTGTGGCGTTCTTTGCCGACACGCCGGACGAATTGCGGCAGGAAACCGATGCACTGCAATCGGCAGCTGCCAATTTCAACTGCCGCTTTACCGAGATGCACTTTCAGCAGGAGAATTGCTTTAACACAGCAATGCCCTATGGGCTGCGCCGTGTGGAAAGCAGCCACATGATGCTGACCCGCAGCGTCACAGCGCTGGTGCCGTTTGTGGCGCAGGAGGTACAATCCCCGCAGGGTATCTTCTACGGCAGAAACGCAATTACCGGCAACCTGATCGTGGGCGACCGTACCAAGCTCATCAACGGCAATGCGATGGTGATTGCCACCTCCGGCAGCGGCAAATCCATGAGCGTGAAGATGGAAATTATAATGGAGTTTTTGCGCTGGCCGAACGCGCGGTTCATTCTGGTGGACCCGGAAAATGAATACGAGCTGCTGGTCAAGGCGCTGGGCGGCGAGGCAATCAAGGTGTCGGTGGACAGCCGGACACACTTTAATCCGCTGGATTATCATTACGACCCCAAGACCGATGTGCCGCCCGATGTTGCCAAAATCGAGTTTGTGCTGTCGATGCTGGACAAGCTGATCGGCGAGAATGGGCATCTTCAGCCGGAGGACAGAAGCCTGATTGCTGCCAGCCTCAAAAACATTTACAAACCGCTGATTGCCTCCGGCTACACAGCGCCCTGCCCGACGCTCGGTGATTTGTATCGAGATTTGAACAAATCCAACCTGCGCCGCGCAAAGCAGCTGGCGTTGATGCTGGATGTATTCGCCAACGGCAGCTTGCAGGCGTTTTCCCACACCACCAATGTGGATATGAACAACCGCCTGATTTGCTTTAATATCCAAAGTCTGGGCGACCAGCTCCGCCCGATTGCCATGATGTCCCTGCTGGAGTTCATCAATATGCAGGTGATGACCAACCGCCGCAAGGACGCCACGGCGGCAACATGGATCTACTTTGATGAGATTCATGTGCTGTTAAAGGACCCGATGAGTTCCAATTTCCTGTATTCCTCTTGGAAAAGATTCCGAAAGTACAATGCCTACGCCACCGGCATCTCGCAGGATATTCAGGATTATCTGGATAACCCCGTGGCGTATGCGCTGCTTTCCAACAGCGAGTTTGTCATTATGCTGCGGCAATCGAAAAGTCTGGAAGCCTTGGAACGCCTGTACGGACTGTCCAAGCCGCAGCTGGAATTTCTGCGCAACGCCAGCGAGGGACACGGCATTATCAAGATGGGCAACAGCATGATACCGTTCTCCAATCTGGAACCCAAGGATACGGCGGTGTATAAGCTCATCACGACCAAGCCGGGGGAGGCAAGGGAGTAAGTGCGCATGGAATGAAAAATCAATTTCATAGCGATGGCGCCTCCTTAAAGCAGCAAATATGAATAAAGGCGGCCCGGACAATGCCGGACCGCCTGAGAGACTGTCGAAAAAAGGGGATTATTTGTTGTAGACAGCGTCGTAAGAGGCCTGATAGTTGGCCAGAACCGTTTCAATGCCCATATCTTTGAGCTGCTGCTGGAACTGGTCGAAAGTATCCATGCTCTCAATGCCCATGACATACTTGTTGAACTGTTCCGCCACATACGTCTTGATCTCGCTCATAATGTTGGCGTTTTCCGTAGTGGTTTCCGAATCAAAATACAAAGGGGACAGAAGCCAGGAGGTATCTGCCTGGCACCACAGCTGGGATGCAGCTTTCTGCTGGGGCAGGGACTTCAATGCGAGGAAAACTTCAGGATCTTCCACGATAGGCATCTGAGTGAGGACGCCGCCGGCATAACGGGCATCGGCTTCATCTTTGCTCAACCCATCGGGGTTGTTAGTAATAAGGTCGGTAAACTGGTTTTTGCCATCAACCACTTCATAAGATTGACCCTCAATACCCCAGTTATAAAGTGCAGTGCCTTCTTCACTATAGTGCCAATCCAGCCACTTCACCGTCTCAACGATATTTTCATTGGTGGAACAGATAGAGGCGCCATGGGGAACCATCTGACCATAACCACTAATTCCCGTATGTACTTTGCCATCAGGAGCTTTGGGCATCGGAGCGGGAACCAAGTCATATTCGGAGTCGTCTGAGCGAGCGGTGATGAACTTGCCCATATTACCGGAGAGAGAACCATAATAGGCCCCGCCCATATCGTTGACCATCTTAGAATCAAACTGCTTAGAATCCTGTGTGCTGAATTCGGGATCAAGCAGGCCTTCGGAGTACCATTTAGCCATTTCAGCCACAAAGTCTTTGAATTCGGGCTCGTATGCACCGTACTTGACCTGGCCATCCTTAACATAAAGGTCTGTGCCGGCAACCAAGCCATATGCTACCGCAAAATTGTCCATAGATTGAGAGGTCTTTTCAAAACCCATGCTGACAAAGCACTCATCTTTCAAGCCGTTGCCATTCATATCCATATCCTGGAAAGTTTTCAGCATGGTGTACCACTCATCAATGGTTTCTGGTACAGGAAGTCCTGCGCGATCCAGCCAGTCCTTACGAATGGCAAAACCGGAATTGGCGCGAGTGATAGGATCCAGACGAATCGTGGGGAACATAAAGATGCGACCGTCATCGGTAGAAATCTGTTCCAGCAGTCCGGGGGTCTCCTGGAGCAGTTTTTTGAGATTGGGTGCATATTTTTCAATATAAGGATTCAAAGAAACGATGAGACCTTCATCTAACAGCTTCTTGGGACCGCCACTGGCGTGTTTCCAGGCATCCCACACGATATCTTCAGTGTCGCCGGTACTGAACATCAGGTTCATTTTCTGCTTGGGATCGGTGTAGGATTCTTCACGCCAGTTAATATGAACACCAGTCAACTCTTCCGCCGTCTGATGGACAGTCATTTCGGAATAGCCTTTCATCTTGCTGGTAATGACCGGCTCCGGCATAGCAAAGAACGACAACTCAAGACCGTCGGTGCTGATGGGCAAAGTGATTTCTTCCGCAGGGGCATCGGTCAAGGCCATGTCTTCCGCGAGGCCCTCGACAGCGGAATCGGAACCGTTGGTGCCGCTGTCGCTTCCACCACCGCAGGCGGTCAGGGTGCTGCCCAAGATGGCTGCTGCCATTAATAAGGCAAGGGGGCGAGTTCTTTTTTTCATGTTAAATCCTCCTGTAAATTAAAAAGTTGACTCTAATCTCAAGCGGTCTGGTTTGGATCCCGGACTCTATCGCTTGGTTTTATTGCCCTTATTATAGGCACGGCGAGATAAATTGGATAGAGTCAGCTTTTTGGAAGAGGTGGATGATCTTAATAAAAAGGAGCAGATAGAGTAGTCTTCTCTTTGGAGGAATAGGCTGTATTTTGTATGAGGCAAATAAACGGGTTATTTTTGATTTTGCTTTCGGTATGTTCCCGGCGTTATACCGTATTTTTTCTTAAAGACGCGCAAGAAAACACCACTGTTGGCATACCCGATGCGAACGGCAATGTCTTGCTGGGACAGGTCTGTTGTCCTCAAAAGTTCTGTGGCAAGATCCATACGAAGATTAAGAACATAGTTTAGGAATGTCTCGCCTAATTGCTCTTTAATGAACGCCGAAAGATAGGTGGGATTCATGCCGAAGTTATCAGCAACGCTGACCAGGCTTAAAGAGTTGTCACAACAATGATTCTGAATATATTCCACAATCTGATCTTTTAACAATTCATTGTGGCTTTTTTTGTTGCTGTTAATCCACTGGCAAAGAATCTCATAATCTTTGTACAACTGAGACATGACGGTGGAACTTCCTTTGGTGGTAAGAAGCTTGGCTACATTGATGTGGAGTACTTGAGATGGAACCGACAACTCGTTGCACAGCCGTAATAAGGTTCCGACCAAGTCAATTATAAAGCACTGGAATACAGCGGTTGACTGTGAGGTAAAGATGGCTGCATTCTCTTCAGTCAAAGAATCCAGGATTTCTTTGACCTTGGCGTAATCACCGATTTTTGCACTGTTCATTAAGTAGATCTCGGTGTCCAGGGAATAGGTGTACGATGCTTTTGTGGACTGTTTTTCATTATATACATTCAGACCGTATACATCGGAAACCGGATGGTCGGTTAAAGCTGTTTGCGCCTGCAAATGACACTTATACAAATTGTTCAATCCATGTTGCGGTAAACTAACACCGATACTGGTATAAATTCGGAAGCGCTCTGCAATCAACGACTGGATTTGCTTCAACCGATTTTCGATTGATTGCATAGCTTTCTGTAGGTCATCCAGATCATCTTTCCAGGGAATGTTGAAAATCAGAACGACATCACGCATATCATAATCCAGAGTGACTAAAAAGACGTCATCCTGGAATAACTCTTCGGTGATATTGGTGATAACCAACCGGGTCAACTGCATTTCTGCTAGCGAGTCGTTTTTGACAAATCCAGAATTGTCTTCTATGAATATTTTGGCACAGATAAATCCATCGAGGGAAAACTGTTTTGAAAAACGGGACATGTAACTAAGTGCATAATCCCGTTCACTTCGATTACCATTCAGGATTTGAAGAAGGACTCCCTTAAGGGCGACTGGGCGAACATCCTCAAGTTCTCCCTTCAGGCGATTTCGATCCCCTACGAGACGTTGAGCAATTTGATCGATCTTCTCAAAACTTTCTTCTTCTTCAGGCTCAACATATTCACCGGCTATGTCGTTCAGCTTGCGAACCATTGAACCGATTGGCTGATAACTTTTAGCTGTAAAGAGTAAGGTAAGCAGCGCACCAACAATTATTTCCATACCAAGAAAGAATACAATGACCGTAGTGAAAAAATTGGCACGCTCATAAAATACATTCGCAGACAGGGTAATAATATACTCCCAATTGTGATCAAGAGATGTCTGCTTGATTACAATCAACTTGCCAAAAGGTGTAGAGTGCAAGGTGGTTTTGCCGGTTTTTAAATCCTGCTCATAAACATAATTGTTAATCTCGGTGTTGCCGGAACTGAGAATCTGAGTTTGCTCGGGCAGGTAGCGTATTTGAATATCTGCGCTGTTCAGTAAAGCACCCCCATCAAACGGTTTCAGAAGCAGAGAGGGGGCATAGTTTAATACTACACAACCGTAGGATGAATCGGTATACGCATTGAAAGGACAATAATATTCCACCACTTCTGCAGTATAAGTCTCGTAGGTGAGAGTAGCAGTCTGATAAAAAGGCTGGCGACGTTCCTGTATCCAACTTTTCCATTCGTCAAAGGTCATCTCATTATGTGGGGCATAGGATTCATAAAAAAAGCGCGCATCAAACATTCCCTGCTCACTTATGACGGTATCTGAGCAAGAAAGGTATATGTATGCTCCCTCAAGGGAGCTGCTGCTACCAAGCTCATATTCAATAAAGTCAATTAATTTGCCTGCAGCCAGATAACCGGAAGGATCCTTTAGATTGCTTTTTTTGGAGAGACTCCCCATTTCTGCAGTATGATAGATTTCTTGTGCTAATTTCTCACCGGCAGAGAAATTAGTAGCCAAGGTGGTACGTACATTTTCGACGGTGGAAACATTATACTCGGCAACCACTCGTTCGAACATACTAGACATGTAAAAATAGCTGAGGCCTGTTACCGTAATGATTGCTAAATTTAAAGCCATAAACAAAAAAGCAAACCACTTTATAAGTTTGTTTCTCCGTATTTTTTGAAATTTATGCATCAGTCGAATCCTCCGATTTCAAAAGGAAAAAGCAATAGCAAATTCTGGCAGGTTACCTAGTGATTCTTATTGTACCATAATTTTAATTGATGAGTAAAGCTTTTCCCAAAAAGTAAGCACCGGCCAATTCGGCCGGTGCTTACTTTTTAGGGAGGAGAACAAATAAGGACAATAATCGTCCTTAGCCTTTGACGGCTCCAATCATGACGCCTTTGACAAAGTATTTCTGAAGGAAGGGATAAATGCAGAGAATGGGCAACGTTGCCACCACAATAGTAGCATATTTAATGGATTCGCTGACCGCAAGCATTTCTGCGGCATCCACACCCGTGAGCATATCGCTAACATTGTTTTCGATGATAATCTCACGCAGTACAAGCTGCAGAGGCCATAGTTCGCGGCTCTTCAAGTAAATGAATGCAGGGAACCAGGAATTCCATTGCTCTACAGCATAGAACAAGACCATGACAGCGACTACAGCATTGGAAATCGGAAGTGCAACACGGAATAAAATCGTGAAATCGCCGGCGCCGTCCAGCTTGGCGGCTTCAATCAGAGTGTCAGGAATCGATTCAAAGGAGGTGCGCATGATAATCAGGTTATAGGCACTGATGGCGGTGGGGATGAACAATGCCCAACGGGTATCTACCATACCCAAGTTGCGGACCAAAATATAGTTGGGAATCAGACCGCCGCTAAAGAACATCGTGAAGATGATCATCAGCATAATGGGGCGGCGCACCATCAGTTCTTTGCGGGAAAGCGCATAGGCGCCCAGTGTGGTCAGACTGATGTTGAAAGCCAGAGCCAGAACCAGATTGAGGATTGTATTGCCGTAACCGGACCAAATCAACTGGTTTTTGAATACTTCCAGATATGCATCCAGGGTGAAACCTTTGGGGTAGAGAAGAAAACCGCCGCTTTTCATCAATTCGCTGGAGTCACTCAAAGAAGCAAACAATACGTGCAAGCAGGGGTAGACCATAATGACCACCAGCGCACACAGAATAATGATATTAATAATGTTGAAAATTTTCTCGCCTTTTGTTTGACGAATCATTGTAGAACCCTCCTTACCACAAGCTGCTGTCGCTGACCTTTTTGCTCAGCCGGTTAATCGAGTAAAGCAGAATGAAATTGACGACCGCGTTGAACAGACCGACAGCGGCAGCATAACTGTAGTTGGCATCTTCCAGACCTTTACGGTAAACAAAGGTAGAAATGACGTCTGCATATTCATAGATAGTGGGATTGTACAGGAGCATAATCTTTTCGGATCCGAGAGACAGAACCTTACCTACGCGCAGAATAAACATGATAACCACGGTGGGCATAATACTGGGCAGGGTGATGCTGAAGATCTGGCGGAGTTTACCTGCGCCGTCAAGACGGGCAGCTTCGTAAAGCTGGGGGTCGATAGCAATCAGGGCGGACAGGTATACGATAGTGCCCCAGCCCAGCTGCTGCCAGATATCGGAAGCTACGAAGATTGTGGTGAAGTATTCGCCGTGTGCAAAGAAATTGATCGGTTCCATACCAAAAGACTGCAGGATGGCGTTTACAGGACCGTCCAGAGCCAAAAAGTCCTTGATCATGCCGCATACGACTACGACAGAAATAAAGTGAGGCAAATAAGTCAAGGTCTGTACCGTCTTTTTGAAACGGACATTTCTGACTTCGTTGATCATAATGGCCAAGATGATAGGTGCGGGGAAGCCCCATAGCAGGTTACTAATGCTGATGCGAAGGGTGTTCCCCAGCAACCGCCAAAAATAGTAACTGCCAAAGAAGTCCTGAAAATGTTTGAGTCCCACCCAGGGGCTGCCCAGAATCCCTTTTTTGAAAGAGAAATCCTTAAAGGCGATTTGCAGGCCGTACATGGGCTCGTAATGGAAAATAAGGTAGTACGCCACAACAGGAATGAGCATGATGTACAACCCTTTGTTTTGCACCACGTTCTTTTTCAAGCGTGCCCAATACGACTCTTTCCTTGACTGTGACTTGTCAGTCCTGCGAAGTGCGGCAGTCTTCATATAAATTCCTCCTAAGTAATTAATCAAGTGCCGAATTGATTTGTCATTATTATAGTTTCACATTTTTTGTGTCGCCAGAGTTCATATTTTAGGTATATGATTGTTTTTTTTGAAGCTGCTGATTTTTGGGGATTTTCAAATAGGATAAGACTCTGTCAAAAGAACAGACTCTTTTATTTTGTGGGAAGCAATGCGATAATCTGAAGCAACAAATTAAGTGAAGGAAGTGGCCAAATGACAATTGAACAAATTAATCTGGTACTATCAATCCCCTTTGCAAGTTCTCAGGCGTTGCTGGACTTTTATCGTAAGGAGTTGCCCGGGCGCGTAGGAAACTACCGGCTGGATGAGGTTGGCCCGATCATGTCGGTTGGCTCTGATGAAGAAGTGGAAGGTTACCTGAACAAGCGGTTCTTCTTCAACGGTAAAGGTGTTGTGATGGAGGGCGCTATTGACTGGTATGCTGCTCCGGAAGGTGATCTGGAATGGAATGGCGGTTTTGTAAGACAGGGTTATTTTATGTACCTGGCAGACCGCTACGAAAGCACTGGGGACGAGAGGTACGCGGCTGCGGTTGTAGAGCAGATGCTGGACTATATTCACAACGTGCCTCCCTACGATCCGGAAGGCAAGCCGTATCTGGAGTATAAGAAGTCTACCTGGCGTCCTTTCGAGGTCGCAGGACGCGCTGCCGAAAACTGGCCTGTGGCATTGGCAAAAATCATTACCAGTAATTCTATGACGGCAGATGCTTTTGCCGAAATCTATTACTCCATTTACCAACATGCCAGATTTTTGCGGCAGCATCACTGGAAGACAGGCAACCATGCGTGTTTGGAAGTGGCGGGGCTTGGAGTAATCTCTATTTTTTATCGCGAGATGAAAGACGCGGAGGAATGGAGAACGTATGCGGTTAATCTGCTGATGTCTAAGTGGACTGAGCAGTTCCATCCGGATGGGTATACGCAAGAGATGTCCGGGGCCTATCATTGGGTTGCGTTGCGAAACTTCTTCGCTTTTTATCAGGTGGCTCAGCATAACGGTATGGAACAGATTTTCCCCTCTGTATATACTGAATGGCTGCGCAAGACCGCCATGGCGGAATTTTACCAGCAGAAACCGGATTTTTCTCTGCCGATTACCAATGACTCTAATGTGACTACCCGTCATCAGATTCAGCTTTCGGCACTGATGGCTGCAGGATTGCTGCCGGCAGAAGACGCCTTGTTCCGGTTGTCGAACGGGAGGGAAGGTAAAAAACCTTCGTATACCTCCCATTTCTTCCCCCAGGCACGTTTGGCCATTATGCGCTCCGGCTGGGATTCAGAAGCCCTTTATGCAAGTCTGGATATGGGGCCGTGGGGTTGTAACCACATGAATGATGACCAGTTGAATCTGGAGGTTTCGGCCTACGGTCGTAATTTGTTGGTGAACAGTGGGCGCTGGCGTTATACCACTAGCCCGGGCATCGACTGGTTGGATAAAGCCGAGTACTTCAAAAGCACCGCCGCGTACAACAGTGTGCTGTGTGATGGCATGAATCAGGTTCATGGGGATGCAGACGGCGAAATGCGAATTGCTGCGGACAGTGACTACGCCTGTGGCACCTTCTGTGCAGGATACGGTTACAATGGCGGAGCTCAGGTCAGCCGTGAGGTTGGAAGCACCACGCAGACGGCCTGCGTGGTGCCGGATGCCCGGCATAAGCGCGAAGTTTTTTATGCCAAGGAGGCTGGCTTCCTGATTGTAAGAGATACCCTTACCGCAGAGCAGGCGCACCGCTACACGCAGATTTGGCACACCGTCGGCGGTCAGGTGGAACGGGAAGGGAATGTCTGCTTCTCCTGCTTTGAGGATGCGAACTTTGTTATGGTTCAGTGTGGCGACCCGGAGATCGAGATTTTCTGCGGTAGTGAAGAACCCTTTAAGGGATGGAACTGCCCCGCTTACGACCACCTTGTTCCTGCGCCCCAGATCGAGGCCAGCCTGACCGGGCAGACAGTTGTGTTTGAAACGCTGATCCTGCCGACCCGAGGCCCGGTGGACCGGAGTATGCTGCCCGTTTTTGAGAAGGAAGAGAAGGACGGCAAAACCATCTATCAGGTCACCGTCGGAGGCAAGACGACTTCCGTGGAAGCTGGCTGCATGTGGCGGCTCGTAAAATAAAAGGGAGGGAAAGGTAAGTATGGAATACATAGATTGCCTGAATGTGTGTCTGGAAAATGCTCGAACGCCCCAAGGGAAGATTCTGATGGAAAAGATGCGCAGTGATGTGCAGTGGTACCATGAGAATTTTCAGGATGATCCGCAACGACTGAGCGGCTGGGGGCACCAGTATTTCTGCGCGGATGACGGCGCGTTCCTGCAGTTCTCCCGCACATCGCCCCGGGGGCATCGCTGCCCTATCTGCGGCAAGGTGTACGACGCTGATAACTACAACTCCGCCTGGGTCTATTTGTACCGCTACGAAGCGTTGATGTCAGCGCTGGAAGCGGCAGCGCTGTACCGGCTGGAAGGCGGCGAACACTATCTGGAACACTTCCGCCGTATTGTCGGTTTTTACAGCGACCATTACGATAAGTTCGAGGTCCACGGCAAGGGACCCACGACGTCCGGCAATGGCAAGATCACGCCTCAGGCCCTCAATGAAGCAATTTTCCTTGTCAAGACCGTCAACGGTCTGGAGATGCTGAAAGGCTACCTTCCGGAAGAATTCGTGCAGGGGGTTTGCCAGAACCTGCTCCTTCCCGGTGCTCGTTTTGTAAACGCGCAGAAGAAAATTATCCACAACATTCCCTGCTGGATCAACTCTGCAGTGGGTACCGTCGGCCTGTATACCGGCGACGAGGAACTGATCCGCCTTGCCTTCGATGCGCCGTTGGGTATCGTGGACCAGGTGCGGCAGGGCGTTACCGAAAGTCGTTTCTGGTACGAAGGCTCGATCCATTACAACTGCTTTACCTTGGAAGCTTTCCTGAATCAGCTGCTGGTCGCAAGATTGTACCATAAAGAGATTCCCCAGGATGTGGAACGCACGATCTACGAAATGATGCTTGCACCGTGCAAAATGGCGTTTTCTAACTCGGTGCTCCCCAATCCCAATGACGGCTGGCCTAATCTGAATCTTAAAACGTACAGCTATCTGTATGAGATGGCTTCCAAGATTTTTGATAGCGATGAGCTGCGCAATATCCTGGGAATGATCTACGGGTGCTCGGTGCCGCGCACCGCGCTGCCTATGTCTTCGCCCGTTTATGCGGCGGACTACTGTATGGAATGGCTGCTCTTCTCCCGTCCTGCGGAACAGGCAGCGGAAAAGCCGGATTTCTGGACCCGGTCCTGCAATTTTGAGGCTTCCTGCTATGCCACTCTGCGGGAGAAAAACTGCGAGGTCTTTTTCAAATATGGTCATCGGTCTCCCAGTCATGCCCATCCTGACAAGATGAATCTGGAAGTGACAGCCTTTGGGACCCCTATTACCCGCGACCTTTCCAACTGCGGGTATGCGGCACGCCTGTGTAATGAATATCACCGTACTTCGGTGTGCCATAACACTGTTTTGATCGACGGAGAGAGTCATCCTGACACAATGCCTGGGGAGTGCCTACTTTATAGTCAGGAACCGGTTGCATTGACGGCTCGCGTTAAGGATGCTTATCCTGGGGTTGAGTTTCGGCGGGGAGTAGAGCTCTCCGAAAGTGGTTTCTCCGATGGATTCGCAGTTACTGCGAACACGACGCATACGATGGACTGGTTTTTCCATGTTGAAGGGGAACCTGAAAATCTCCCCGATAGCATGCCGGCTGATCTTGGATTCCATTGTGGCGGTTATCAACATCTTAAAGAGGTTCGAGAGCTTGACTGTCCGGAGCGTGTTCTTCGCTTGAACTGGAACTTTGGAGAGGTCCGAGGCACGCAAGAACTGGACGTGGCAAATATGAAGGTTTATCTCTGTCGGAGTTATGACAATCCCGTGAACCGTATGCGCTGGACTGTCATTTTGCGAGCCAGGGGTGAGCATGCTGTTTTTACACAACGCTGGAAGTTCCAGAAAGTTGAAGAAGGGGGCTGCGCACGGTGACAAAGAACCCATTTGTCCCGGAATTTGGCGTTCCGCTGAAGGTGGAGCCGATGCGTGTGCGGCGGACATACAGCGGTGGAACGGGAATTGACCGTTGGCATAACGAGGCCGGACGCTTTGGCCTGGAACGACCGGAGGAATGGCTGGCCTCGGTCACGCCGGCGATCAATCCCGGGTTTGCCAAGGAAGAGGGCGAAGGCCTTTCCCGCGTAGAATGGCAGGGAAAGAGCTTGGTCCTAAAGGATCTTCTGACACAGTTTCCGCAGGAAATGCTTGGAGACGAGCATTGGAAAAACCTGGGCGAAGAGCTTGGCATCCTTGCTAAGATGATCGATTCTGCCGAAAGGCTGAGCATTCAGGTCCATCCCGACAAAGAGTTTTCCCGCAAATATTTTCATTCGGACTACGGAAAAACGGAATGCTGGTACATCCTTCAAACTTGCGAGGTGCAGGGGCAGGAACCGTATCTGCTTATGGGGTTCCGCCCCGGTGTTACTCGAGAACGCTGGCAGCATTGCTACGAAATCCAGGATATCCGGGGCATGATCGATTGTATGCACAAAGTCACCCCTAAAGCGGGTGAAGTGTGGCTGATTGACGGGGGATTCCCCCACGCCATCGGCCCCGGCTGCTGCCTGATTGAACTACAGGAACCCACGGATTATACTCTGCGCACCGAAAAAACCCGTTCGGACGAAAGCCTGCTGCCCGAACAGCTTATCCACCAGGGCGCGGGGGAAGAAGGTCTGATGGAATGTTTCCATTATGACACGCTGGAAGAAGAGCAGCTTCGCCGTCTGCACTGCCTGAAACCGGAGTGTCGCGCCTGCCGGGATGGCAGTGTGTGGAAAAAGCTGGTGGGTGTTCCCTACACCCAATGCTTTTCCATGGTGTCTGTGCAGGTAAAGGAACGGGTGGATTTGCCGTCGAACGGCGGTTTCCAGGTGGCGGTTGTGGTAAAGGGTGAAGGCAGGATTCTTTCCCGCGGGGGTGATACAGTCCTGCGACAGGGAGAACATTTCTTCCTGCCCGCCCGGATGGGAGATTTTACCCTTTGCAGCAACGGCAAAGAACCTTTCGAGGTACTGCTGTGTTACCCGCCTCACAGTATGCCCGTGCCGCCGCAGGAAGATTGACGACGAAACAGGAGGAGGGACACGTTGGGCGTAAAAGTAGAGAAGAACGATCTGCGGAAACGCAAATTGTTTCTGGAAGGAAATATCTTACAAGGCGTTTTATCGGTCTGCGTTCCCATGGCGGCTTTTCAGCTACTGAACGAGATCTTTCGTGTTTTCGACCTTGCCATAACGGCCCGCATCAATCCCGAATCCGTTACGGCTGTATCCTTTTACAACCAGCTGGGTAATTCTATCGCTTCATTTGCCATGGGCCTTTCGATGGGAGCCGGGATTTTGATTGCAGGATACTACGGTGCGGGAGAGTACGAAAAGGTCAAAAAGACGGTGAATACCACGTTCTTTCTGGCGGGAAGCGCAGGTGTCGTCCTTGCGGTATTGCTGATTGCGGCGGGCCACCCGATTCTCCGTCTGGCAAATACTCCGGACGAACTTATCCGGATCGGTTGGGACTACTACCGACTGGTTATACTCAATCTAATCCTTGTCTTTTTTAATAATGTCTACATTGCCATAGAAAAAGCAAGAGGTAACGGTAGCCGCATTTTAGCAGTGAACCTTTTGATGGCCGCCAGCAAATTTGCAATCTCATGGTTCCTGGTTGTCATCATGGGAAAAGGTATTGTTGCAGTGGCTGTCTCCACGCTGGCAGCCAACCTGTTCGTCAGTTGTACGGGGTTGTATTTTTTGCGAGACCCAGAGGATGCCTTTGGGCTTTCTCCCGGTTACATCACCCTGTGCCCGGCATTTTTACACAAAATCTTCCATATCTCCCTGCCTATCATGGCTGAAAAATTTGCTTTCAGTGCAGGTAAGGTGATGGTTAATTCGCTGGGCGTGGAATATGGCACGCAGACAGTGGGGGCACTGGGAGTCTCCAACAGTATTAGTTCTCTATCCACCGTGCCGGCAGGCAGTATAGGTGACGGCGGAGCCGCGATTATCCGACAGAATATCGGTGGCGGCAACAAGGAACGAGCCTTGAAAGTTTTTGGGACCGTGTTCGCAACGGATATAATCTGGGGTGTTTTTGGGTTTGCAACTACCTTGCTCTTTCTGAATCCAATCCTGGCAATATTTTCCGGTGGCGACAGCGGGTTTTCACAACTGATTCGGCAGATCTTTGTGCTGGAGATGCTTTCCAACATTTTTTTGTCCGCACATGCGGCGTTGATGGCGTTATTTTATGCTTTCGGCTATACGCGACTCTCTTTTGTCCTGAACTTTTCCAGATTGTTTGTGTTCCGCTTGCCAGTCCTGCTCTTTTTCCTCTATTGTACCGATTTGACGGGCGGAATAGCCATGGGGCTGGTTATGATGATCAGCAATGGATTGACCGGTATATTTGCTCTGATGCTGGGAGTAATCATTCTGCATCGTGAATATGGGGCGGGATGGATACGGCTGCTTTTCGGCAGAAAGGTATAATGCACTGTTGCGGGTAAGTGCCGGAAGAAAATCTGTGATATAGTTTTTGTTTTTTGGTATTAGGAATTAAAAAATGATACAGGAACGGATGGTTTCCGACACGGAAACACCGTCAAACATGAAAATGAAAGGGGTTTTCAAAGATGGTTCTCAAATATCAGGACATTGTGCCAACATCGCCGGCACCCGGCATCACCCGCCGGATTCTCGCCCACGGAGGCGGCATGATGGGTGTTGAGGCTAGTTTCGAGAAGGGGGCTGTGGGGACGATGCATCGCCACCCCCATGAGCAGGTCAGCTATGTTCTGTCCGGAAGCTTTGAGTATGAAGTGGAAGGTAAGAAGTACATACTTCATAAGGGAGACAGCTACTATGTCGCTCCCAATGAAAACCACGGTGCAACAGCGCTGGAAGATGCGGTTATTCTGGACATCTTTACACCTCAGCGCGAAGATTTTCTGTAAGTCGTTAATAAATTTATATACAACAAAAATGGAGGTACTACATATGAAAAGAGCAGTTATCACAGGCGCGACCGGCGGTATCGGCGGCAAGACCGCGGAGGTTCTGGGGCTGACTGGCTACGAAGTGATCGTCACGGGTATTGATGAGGCCGGCCGCCAGGCGGTTATGTCCAACCTGGAAAGTAAGGGAATCAAGGCACACTTCTATTTCTGTGACGCCACGAACGAAGAGCAGGTCAACGAAACTTTTGCCAAGATTGCGCAGGAATTTGATTCCCTCGATCTGCTGGTGAACAATGTGGGAGGTCTGGGCGGCCGTCAGCGCGTGTCCGAGATGGAAACTTCTTTCATGCGCAAGGTGATGGCCCTGAACTTCGACAGCCTGTTCTTCAATACCCGAGCTGCGCTGCCCCTTCTGAAAAAGGGCACCAATCCTTCCATCATCAACTTCAGCACCATTGCAGTCACGAACGGCGGTGGTATCGGAGCTTCTGTCTATGCGGCATCTAAGGGCGCGGTGCAGAGCTACTCCCGCGCACTGGCGAAAGATCTGGCGGAATTCGGTATCCGTGTCAACATGGTTTCGCCTGGCACCATCGATACCCCGTTCCACGCGGCTACCGATCGTAAGCTGGTGGAGAGCTGGAAGGACAGCATCCTGATGAAACGTCTGGGTGACCCGCGTGAAGTCGCGGACGTCATCGAATTCCTTGCTTCCGATAAGGCGTCTTTCCTGACGGGAGAAGTTATTCAGATTAATGGCGGGCAGGCTTTTATCTAAGCTGCTTGTTGAATGAGGGGGAGCAAGTGAGAGCTTGTCTCCCCCTCGTTATTTGTGTGCGGATGGATTGAGGTCCTGAGTTTTGTGTTCAAATTGCGATTTCGTATGCGCAATCTTGGAGACATCAATTTCTTGGCTTGGCAAGCAATATTCAAGAATTATGAAAAAATGAGGAACAATCCAAAGAAAGAAAAACTGAACAGAAAATGAAAATCTTTCAAGGAGAAGATGTTTGGTGGATAATGTAATCGTAACACGAGACACGTGCAGGGCATGTGGCTGCGATGTGTGGGAGTTGGGAGTTTCTAATGAATTAAGGTTACATAGACTGATAAGATATGGCTGTCTATTATAGAAATTTATCATTTTATTGAAGGAGGAAACAGTTATGAGCAAGTTGGTATTTATTGGTGATCTTGAACCATTGATGGAACAAATTGGTGGGGCGCGTAGGAAGCAATATGAGCGCCTTCTTGCAGAAGCAGCACGATACGAAACTATGGAGTTGCCTGCTGTACACCCTAAAAAGAGCAGTACATATATGGGAATCGCCATTGTAAACCTGGCATTGGCGTACCGACTGAGTAAAGATGAAAAGTATTTGACCCATGCCAAGCGATTTATGAACACGGTACTTTCCTATGAAAAATGGGGCAATGCGCATTTGGTTAATGTAGACTTGTCGGCATCGTGGATTTTGTTTGGGCTTTCGCTTGGATATGATTGGCTTAAGCCGTATCTTAGCGAAGATGAAAGAAAACGTATTGCGGCAAAGCTGAAGCACCATGCAAGAATCATTTATGAGTATCGAAAAGAAACCTATGGTAAAGACTGGTCCACGAACTATTATCAGAATCACAACTGGATCAATATGAATGGCTTGGCAACTGCCGGATATGTATTACAGGGTGAGGATGAGTATGCTGAGCATTATATTGAAATGGCAAAAGAAAATTTCAGCAGAGTGTACTCGTATTTGGCAGACGACGGATCTAATTACGAGGGTGTTGTCTATTGGCGTTATGGTGGTATGTGGCTTTTTGTATATGCCCATCTTCTCAAACAGCAGGAGGGAATTGATTATTTTAAAACCTGCGGCTATTTGAAAAACACTTTTTACTATCGTTTGTATCAGGCTTGCGGTGACTACAAACAGCAGATGAATTATGGTGATTGCCATGACCGACACAGTGGCCATACGCCTTGTGTTTATTATAAAGTGGCTGCAGAATATGGTGACGGATATGCGCAGACACTGGGGAATATGGTCCTGGATGAATTTCTGGAAGAAGAGGCAACTGAGAGTAAGGTAAAGCCGGGAATTTTGCCTGAAGCAGCCTTTGAGTTTTTGTGGTATGATCCGACGGTAAAAGAAAGAGATTTGAAAGAACTTCCATTGTCCCGTTACTTTGAAGATCTTGGCCTTTTGCAGATTCGTGAAAGTTGGGAACGTGATAGCAAGGTTTTGACCATTAAATGCGGCCATCCGGGCGGCAAAAAACAGTGGAAAACGGGATGGCAACTTTATCGACAAGAAGGAATCCGGTGCCTTGCGTTGTCCCACCATCATCCGGATAATCTGTCTTACATTTTTGCCCGGGGTGGGGAATATCTGACCTGCGAAGATGGTTATAACCGAAATATTATGCCGGATAATCATAATGTGATCTTAGTTGATGGAATGTATACAGATGCGAAAGGCGTAAACGATGTGTACATGAGCAGTGTAGCCCTGCGCCAACAAGAACAGACAGATCAGGAAATCGAAAACAGCTATGTAGGCGATGTGACCTGTTTCCAGGTGGACGGTTCAGTGGTGATCTATAAAGGCGAGACGTCTGGAATCTATCCTCGTGCACTTAGTATGAAAGAGGTGAGCAGAACACTGTTTACCGATGGGCTTGATTTCTGGGTGTTCGTGGATGTTTGTAGAAGTGATGAGGCGCATATTTATCAGCTTGTTTCAAATACAGTACCCAAAGCGGTGAAAGCGAAAGAAACTGGCTATCTGTATCCTATGCAGTCCGGGAATATCCGTTATACTGTATTTTCGGACAAAAAAGTGCAGGAGGTTTTGTATGACCAGGATGTAGTGGCGGTTATGACCACTCAAGAACCCGATAAAGTGTGCCACTCGCACATCGAGACGTTGTGTACCAAGTCTGCTGAAAAGGTGTGTAATCAGGTCTTTTTTGAATGCTTTACCTTTGATGAAGAAAATGCGCAAGTAGAATGGAATGAACGAACGCTGCGGATCATTTGCAAGGGGAAAAAGTATGAAATCCGGGTAGATGAAAATCAAACGGAAATTTTGATCAAAAAATACACTGACGCAGAAGAAAAAAGTTGGATTGTTCGTTGAAGAATTGTTTTATGATGTGCGAATATGACACTATAATCAAAGGCGGCGTTGGACCTAAAGCATCACTGTGCGACAATACCTCATCTGCAATGACCCTCTGGACTATGCTGATTTGATTCTGAACGGAGACTCAGAGGAATACTTGAAAATTGCGACCGGAAGCCATTGGTTAGAAGATTATCGCAATTTTCAAAAATAGTGTCTATTAAAACGGCATATTTGCGATATGCAGTTTGCGGATGTGGCTTGTGCATTAAAAACGCAAACTGCTATAAAAATCACGAAAAGCTGGCAAAAACCGTACGGGTTTTGCCAGCTTTTATCAATATATGCCCGATTTTATGCGTAAGCCTTCCTCTCCCGGAATTCCTGTGGTGCCATATGATATCCACGCTGGAAAAAACATCCTACCACCGCAGCACTCGCATCAAGGCATCTGACCGTAAGGATATTTTGAATGACCTGATTCAATATAATGATCAGAATTTCTATCGTGCCTTCAAAAAAGCTTATGGGATTTCTCCCAAGGAATACCGCCGGCTTCTGACACAATAACCCTTGTAAAAAAAGCAGAAGTGTCCCTCTGTTTTTGGTGGGACACTTCTGGCATAGGAATGCATCCATTCTTTGTTTCCCCCGCTGTATCACCCGATACAGCGGTATTTTTATTATCAAAAAGGAGATTTCTACATGGTAAACGAAAACAAAATCCGTATTCTGTATGTTCAGCCGGGCAAGTATCCGGAGGAACGGTTTGTTGTGGATGAGCTGCATCCCCTTCAGCAACTTGTCGGCGGGTATATACAGGCCGTATATCCGTGGTCAAAGGACAATGTGGCGCTTATCTGCAATGATTCGGGCAAGGTGGACGGCCTGCCGCTGAACCGCTACATTGAGGACTACGATGTTATCGCAGGCAATTTCTTTATCTGCGGTTTTTCCGGGGAGGAATTTTGCAGCCTGACCGACAAACAGTTCCGCTACTACGAAAAGCTGTTTCGTGACCCGGAGCTGTTCTTGCCGACCCCCATTGGCATTATGCCGATGAAATGCACCCCTGACCAGTATAAACGCCTGATGCAGGAGCGCAGCGACGCCAACCGTGGGGAGCGCTGAGTATGGAGTATAAGCGCAAGCGGCTGATACGCGCGGTATTGCAAAAAGCTGAAGCCAAGCGAAAGCAGACAGTGAGGCAGGCGGAATCGGCAGCAGATACCGAGCAGCAGACGCCGGAAGAATACGCCCAGACGGTTGTTTCCGAAAAGGCCATACACACAGCGGAGAACCTGCAAAGCAAGGCGCTGGACACAGGACGAATCAGCTACCGTCAATTTCGGATTTTACAGGAAAAGCGCCAGCGTATGCCAACCACACACGCCGCCCAGCCCACTGAAACAGAAAATACCCCCTTGGCGCAGAGTGCCGACCGTCGAGAATCATTCAAGCGTCAGCGCTTTCGGCAAAAGGCGCTGGATAAGCGGGAGATCAAAACGCCCGATTCCTACCGCGACAAAATGCAGGCGCTGAAACGCCAACACCTCACGCGCGAAACGGTGCGCCGCCATCTGCAAAAGCAGGCGGGCGGCACGGTGCTTGGCAGCGGCGTCAGACTGCCCGATACTGTCCCTGCTTTTTCCGGTGGCATCCGACAAGCCGCCCTGGGCAGAGTTCGCACGTTGCTGCAAGCTGCGTGGCTGCGGCTGAAAGCGGTGCTGGCGCGCACGATACGCCGCGCAGCCGGTTCGCTGATGGCGCTGCTTGGCGCAGGCGGCGTGGTGCTGTTGCTGGCGATGGTCATAGGCGCGGCTGCGGCGGTGATCGGCTCACCGATGGGCATTTTGTTTGCCGATGAATCCGGCGACCCGAACAGCATCCGCATTGCCGAAATCGTTGCGGAAACCAACGCCGACTTCGGCACGGCAATCAACGACATTGTGTCGGCGCACCCGGAATGCAGCGAAACCACGATGGAATACGACTACGAGGACGGTCACACTTGGGCGAGTTACTGGCCCGAAGTGCTGGCCATCTTTGCGGTAGATACCAACCTAAACTCCGACAGCGATGTTATCGTTATCAATGCCGCCCAAAAGCAGAGTATTCAAGACGCCTTTTGGTCTATGCACGAGATCACCTACGAGGTCGAAGAAGTGGACATAACTCCCGAACCCACCGAGGACGACCCCGACCCGGAGCAACAGACTGAATACATCCTGCACATCACCGTCAGCAGCAAAACTGTGGATGAACTGGCTGAGTTGTACAATTTCACCCAAGACCAAAAAGACATATTGCACGAACTGCTTTCCGAGGAAATGCGTCCCAGCCTGCTTGCCCTGTGCGGCGGGATTGCTGTTGCCGATGGCGAGTTGTGCTGGCCGCTGCCGGGTCACACCTATATATCCTGCCACTTCGGGGAAATGGATGCCTTCGGCAATGCTGGGCATCGCGGCACGGATATTCCCGCGCCGGAAGGCACACCCATCTTGGCTGCCCACAGCGGCACGGTTTTGGTCAGCGGCTGGAACGACAGCTATGGCAATCAGGTGCTGCTGGATAACGGCGC
>OLQD01000205.1_pt1 | contig 57684 bp, 40 predicted proteins | sample 1672841 | NCBI WGS metagenome assembly OLQD01 (sample SAMEA3136729, study PRJEB25190) | human gut metagenome | biome: human gut; feature: human-associated habitat; material: faeces | place: Austria | collected 2013 | reverse complement strand
GCACATTTATATATAGTGACCTCATCTATGCCTTGCTTGTCGCTATGTGTAGCTCCTGACAGAGCGATTATAATGCGTCAGCCCTGAGTTTCATACGAAGGAAACTATAGATTGGTCGAAATTGAGTTATTGCTGTCCGACAAAAGTTCGAGATAGCAGGTCTAGAAACATTTTTCACTCTAGAGCGTCGAAGCGTTGTAATTGTTGGAGCAAATTATTACCTTTGTCCTCGTAAGCGTAGACGCCCACGCAGAGACTCGCTGCTGGTGTACTCTACAAGGCATGCAAAAAACATAGACTACATATAGATGGACTCCAAGATTAAGGAACTCACCGACAAGATCTACCACGAAGGGGTAGAAAAGGGAAATCAAGAGGCTGCTCAGATCTTAGCCAAGGCTAAGCAGCAGAGCGACGAGATGGTCGCTACCGCACAGGCCGAGGCACAGCGCATCGTGAATGATGCCCAGCGTCAGGCAGCAGATCTAACTAAAAACACCCAAGCAGAGCTCAAGCTATACGCGGAGCAGGTGGTTAGCTCTACGCAGAGTACCATCGCAGACAGTCTGACCGATCGCATCGTACGCGACAATGTCAAGGCGATGACGACTGATGCAGACTTTATGCAGAAGTTGATGCTCGCCATCGTTCAGCAGTGGACGGTCGGTGAGCCGATGGTTATCGAGACTGCCAACGCCGAGGCACTGGAGAAGTATATGCTCGGCAATGCTAAGGCACTACTAGATAGCGGTCAGGTAACGATCCGCACGGGGTCGGCTCAAGGTGCAGGCTTCTCCGTAGCACCTGCTGATGGCTCGTACAAGGTCAACTTCGGCGAGGAGGAGTTTGTCAACTTCTTCAAGAGCTTCCTACGTCCTCGTCTTGTGGAGGAGCTTTTCTAAGTAAGCTATATATAAGGTATAGTTAAGGGTGTCTACAGAGTCTCTCTGCACACCACTTGCTGTGCTATAGCGAAGATATTATGGCAAAGTACTACGCTACCATCGCAGGTCTGCCAAACATTGGTGTAGACGACCGCAAGCTACCGATACAGACGGATGCGCTACAGGCGGAGCTACGACAGGAGCTCACCAAGCGTGACAGACGTCTCCTAGACCTACTCCTCATGGAGCAGGAGATACCGCAGATCTTGGCGACGATCAATGCGTGGCTCTCGGACGACTCTATCCACTGGGAGGATGACCCCTCAGAGATTGAGCTGGAGCCTAAGGAGCCCCTAGAGACAATCGACGCCAAGGAGCTGGCTGACTATATCATAGCTGTACAGCAGCGCACGAAGCGTCCCCGCACGAAGCAGCTCCCCGACTTCATCAAGGAGTACATCGAGATGCGCCTCCCCGACCCTGAGCTGGAGGAGGAGCTAGAGGAGGAGCGAGCTGAGATGCGTGAGGAGCTACAGCAAGCGGAGGAGCCCTACACGATCTGGCAGCTACGCCTAGAGCAGGATAAGCTCATGGCGATGTACTACGACTATCTGATACATCAGAAGAATAGATTCGTAGCCGAGTGGGCGGAGTTCAACCTTAACATCAAGAATATCCTGGCCGCCTACACGAGTAGGCAGCTGGGCTTTGACCCTAAGGAGTATATCATCGGCGGAGGCACGCTGCAGCATCATCTGCGCACGTCGCAGGCTGCGGACTTTAGCATTACGGAGGAGCTATTTCCTCAGATACAGCAGTTGGTCAATATCAGTCGCGAGGAGGACATTGCTCGTCGCGAGCAGCTGATAGACCGGCTTCGCTGGGATTGGCTCGAGGAGCAGACCTTCTTCAAGCCCTTTGACATAGAGTATCTCCTAGCCTACTACCTAGAGCTGGAGATCCTAGAGCGCTGGGTATCTCTCAACGAAGAGACGGGCGAGCAAGTCTTCCGTCAGATAGTCTCTCAGCTCAAGCATGAGAGCACCACCTCGCTAGAGGAGTTCAAACGCAAACAAAAGAAATAATAGATACAATGACAAACGGTGTGGTAAAAGGAATCGTCTCTAACCTCGTCACGGTAGAGGTCGATGGTCCCGTATCGCAAAATGAAATATGCTACATCACCGTACGCGGGGTGGAGCTGATGAGCGAGGTGATCAAGGTGATCGGTGCAAGCGTATATGTACAGGTCTTCGAGAGTACTCGTGGTATGAAGGTGGGCGACAAGGTCTCTTTCACTGGGCACATGCTCGAGGTGACACTGGGACCAGGTATGCTCTCCAAGAACTATGATGGTCTGCAGCACGACCTAGACAAGATGGATGGTGTCTTCCTCAAGAGAGGTGACTACACCCATCCACTAGACACGACGAAGAAGTGGGACTTTACGCCTATTGCTAAGGCGGGCGACACGGTACAGGCTGGCTCGTGGCTGGGGCAGGTGGACGAAAATCACCAGCCACACCGCATCATGGTACCCTTCGTCATGAAGGGGAGCTACACGGTCGAGAGTGTCAAGCCAGCGGGTCAGTACACTGTCGAGGAGACGATTGCTGTCATCGTGGACGCTGAGGGCAAGAAGCATGACATCACGATGATCCAGCGCTGGCCGGTCAAGGTGCCTATCCAGGTCTACAGTGAGAAGCCTCGTCCCTTCAAGCTTCTAGAGACGGGCGTACGAACCATTGACACGCTGAACCCAATCGTAGAGGGCGGTACGGGCTTTATCCCTGGTCCTTTTGGTACGGGTAAGACGGTCCTCCAGCACGCTATCTCTAAGCAGGCGGAGGCTGACATCGTCATCATGGCTGCCTGCGGTGAGCGTGCTAACGAGGTGGTGGAGATCTTTGCCGAGTTCCCAGAGCTCGAAGACCCACACACGGGCCGCAAGCTGATGGAGCGTACGATCATCATCGCTAACACGAGTAACATGCCAGTGGCTGCTCGTGAGGCTTCGGTCTACACCGCTATGACCATCGCTGAGTACTACCGCTCGATGGGACTCCGAGTACTCCTCATGGCAGACTCGACCTCTCGATGGGCACAGGCACTGCGTGAGATGTCTAACCGTCTAGAGGAGCTGCCTGGACCAGACGCATTCCCGATGGACTTGTCGGCTATCGTGGCAAACTTCTACGCTCGTGCCGGCTTCGTCTATCTCAACAACGGCGAGACAGGTTCTGTGACCTTCATCGGTACGGTCTCTCCAGCAGGTGGTAACCTCAAGGAGCCTGTCACGGAAAATACGAAGAAGGTGGCTCGATGCTTCTATGCTCTAGAGCAGGAGCGCGCTGATAGTAAGCGTTACCCCGCTGTCAATCCGATCGATAGTTACTCTAAATATATAGAGTACCCCGAGCTTAAGGAGTACATCACGGCAGACCTCGGCTCTGACTGGCTGGACAAGGTAAACGAGATCAAGACACGCATGCAGCGTGGCAAGGAGATCGCAGAGCAGATCAACATCCTCGGTGATGATGGCGTACCCGTAGAGTACCACGTGACCTTCTGGAAGTCTGAGTTGATAGACTTTGTGATCCTACAGCAGGATGCCTTTGACGATATCGACTGCAACACACCTCTAGAGCGTCAGAAGTATATGCTCGACAGAGTGATTAAGATCTGTCACACGGACTTGAACTTTGAGGACTTCAACGAGGTGAGCTCTTTCTTCAAGACACTCATCAACTACCTCAAGCAGATGAACTACTCGGAGTTTCAGAGTGAAGACTTCAAGAAGTATCAGCAGCAGTACGAGCAGCTGATCGAGCAGCAGTCTACGCACGCCACCTCTAATATCTAACCTCTAGCATCTAACGTCTCACAATGGCTACACAAGCTTTTCAAAAGATATATACACGCATCACCAACATTACCAAAGCTACCTGCATGCTTCACGCTACGGGAGTAGGTAATGACGAGCTAGCTACAATCGATGGCAAGCTCGCTCAGGTGGTTAGAATCAATGAAGACGAAGTAACTCTACAGGTCTTCGCAGGCACTGAGGGCATCCCAACCAATGCTGAGGTTATCTTCCTCGGCAAGGCTCCAGCTCTCAAGGTAAGTGACCAATTGGCTGGACGCTTCTTCAACGCTTACGGAGAGCCTATCGATGGCGGTCCACAGCTAGAGGGCGAGGATGTAGAGATCGGCGGACCCTCGGTCAATCCTGTACGTCGTGACCAGCCCTCTGAGCTGATCGCCACTGGTATCGCAGGTATCGACCTCAACAATACACTCGTGACGGGACAGAAGATCCCATTCTTTGCGGACCCTGACCAACCTTTTAACGAAGTGATGGCACTCGTAGCACTTCGTGCCGAGAGCGACAAGATCATCCTCGGTGGTATGGGTCTGACGAACGATGACTACCTTTACTATAAGAAGACCTTTAGCAATGCGGGAGCTCTGGATCGTATCGTGAGCTTTATCAATACGACCGAAGACCCCTCTGTGGAGCGTCTACTGATCCCCGATATGGCTCTGTCGGCTGCTGAGTACTTTGCCGTGCAGAAGCATGAGAAGGTGCTGGTCCTCCTGACCGATATGACCAACTACGCTGATGCGCTCTCGATCGTCTCGAACCGTATGGACCAGATCCCTTCTAAGGACTCCATGCCAGGTTCACTCTACTCCGACTTGGCTAAGATCTATGAGAAGGCGGTGCAGTTCCCCGACGGCGGCTCCATCACGATCATCGCTGTGACGACCCTCTCGGGCGGCGACATCACGCACGCTGTGCCAGATAATACGGGTTACATCACCGAGGGTCAGCTCTATCTGCGTCGTGACTCCTCCATCGGTAAGGTGATCGTAGACCCCTTCCGCTCGCTCTCTCGTCTGAAGCAGCTAGTTATTGGCAAGAAGACACGCGAAGACCACCCGCAGGTGATGAATGCAGGCGTACGTCTCTATGCCGATGCGGCCAATGCTCAGACCAAGCTGGAAAACGGCTTTGACCTGACAGACTACGACCAGCGTACGCTAGACTTCGCTAAGGACTATGCCAACGACCTCCTAGCTATCGACGTCAACCTCAACACGACCGAGATGCTCGACCATGCGTGGAGTCTCTTTGCCAAGTACTTCACACCCGCTGAGGTGAGCATACGTCAGAGTCTTGTGGATAAGTATTGGCCTACAGATAGTAAGGTCGACAAAGCTTAGGGAGAGAGATGGCGATCAAGTTTCAGTACAACAAGACCTCGCTACAGCAGCAGCAGAAACAGCTTAAGATGCGAGAGCGCACCCTGCCCACGATCAAGAGCAAGGAGAGCGCCCTGCGTCTAGAGGTCAAGAAAGCTCGCCGTGAGATAGATGCTCTCAATGAGCAGCTAGAGCAGGGCATACAGGGTTACCAGGATATGGTGGCTCTGTGGGACGAGTTTGACCCTACGCTAGTCAGCGTCACCGATGTGAAGCTATCGACGAAGAAGATAGCTGGTGTCGTCGTCCCTGTGCTAGACAATATAGACTACGAGGTGAAGCCTTTTAGCCTCTTTAGCCATCCCTCCTGGTTTGCTCAGGGCGTCGAGCTACTCAAGGCACTAGCCACGCTGGGCATCGAGGCAGAGTTTCTCAATCTCAAGCTAGAGTATCTCGAGTATGCTCGTCGTAAGACTACGCAAAAGGTCAACCTCTTTGAGAAGGTTCAGATACCTGGCTACAAAGACGCTATACTCAAGATCAAGCGTTATCTAGAGGATGAGGAGAGTCTCTCCAAGGCTTCGCAAAAGATCATGCGCACCAATCTAGAGATTCGTGCTGCCAAACAAAAAGAGCGACTAGCACAATGATAGAGAAAATAGATAAGTACCTCTTCCTAGTCTATCACCAAGACTACGACAGCTTCCTCCTCAAGCTACGCGACCTAGGGGTCGTGCATATTAAGGAGAACAAGCCGACCAGTGAGAGCGAACAGATCAAAGAGATCGTTGTGGCGCGTCGTCATCTGTCAGATCTCATCCGCACACTCTCTCGCAAGCGCTCTGAGGAGCAGCCCATCGGCGCTCCCCGTAAGCCCGCTAGCACAGAGGAGGGCGAGGCTCTGCTAACGCAGATCGAGACTCTCCTAGAGGATCGTCGCCAGATAGCCTCTCAGATCGAGAGCCAACAGCGGGAAAACGACTACTGGGAGCCGTGGGGCGAATATGACGTCCAGCAGCTAGCGCAGCTCCAGCAAGCGGGTTACCCCGTCCGCTTCTACATCATCCCCACAGCTCAGTACCAAGAGCACTGGGAGGAGGAGCACAACGCCATCATCATCGACACCCGACGCTCGCATCACTACTTCATCACCGTGGGTGACAAGAGTACAGAGCGCATCGAGGCGGAGCAGATCAAAGCTCCGACCCACACCGCCACCGAACTGGCCGAGCGACTAGCCTCTTTCGAGCAGCGTGCCGAGCAGATTGACACCGAGATACAGCAGTTTATCGATCAGCACCTAGAGGACTTGCAGGGCTACGACCTCCTCCTCCAGGACAAGTATCAGATGAGCAACGCCTTCCTACAGGCTACTGGCGAGGCGGATGACAAGGTCATGCTCCTCGAGGGGTGGATACCGAGCAAGATCGTTCCCGAGGTGCGACAAGAGCTAGATCAGCTCCCCTGTTACTATGCTGAGCAGGAGATACTCGATGAGGACAAGATCCCCATCAAGCTCCAGAACAACCGCTTCAGCAGGCTCTTCGAGCCGATCACGCGGATGTACTCACTGCCGAACTACTCGGAGCTCGACTCGACGCCACTCTTCGCACCCTTCTTCATGCTCTTCTTCAGCTTATGCTTTGGAGATGCAGGCTATGGACTCGTCATCTTCCTTTTGGCGACCATCTTCAAGCGCAAGGTCAAGGGGCAATCGACGAAAGACATTTGCTCTCTAGCGCAGTGGCTCGGAGGCACCACCGTCGTGGTCGGTTCGCTACTAGGCACCGTCTTCGGTATGGTCATGCCGTGGGCCAACGATGGCTCCGTACTAGGCAGCGTGCGCAACGACTACTTCCTCAATCAGGACAACCTCATGCTCCTCTCGGTCGTGCTGGGTATCATTCAGATCCTCTTTGCTAAGACCGTGGCAGCCGTTAAGATACAGAAGCAGCGAGGTCTCAAGTATGCACTCTCTTCGTACGCTTGGGTCATCGTCATCTTTGCCCTCATCATGGCCGTGGCACTGCCGATGGCTGCGACAGGGATACCGAGCTACGTCACCAACATATTCTACGGACTGGCGATAGCTGCTGGACTCGTTGTGGTCTTCTACAACAGCCCTGGCAAAAACATCTTCCTCAACGTCGGCTCCTCACTCTGGGCAAGCTACAACACCGCCTCGGGACTACTCGGAGACACGCTCTCCTATATCCGTCTCTTTGCGATCGGACTCACGAGTGGCGTGTTGGGTGGTGTCTTCAATAACCTAGCGGTCTCGATGTCTGAGGGCCTGCCCGTCGGGCTCAACTGGCTCGTGATGGTCTTCATCCTACTCTTCGGACACGGACTCAACTTCGGACTAGCTATCATCAGCTCGCTCGTGCACCCGCTGCGTCTCACCTTTGTGGAGTACTACAAGAACAGCGAGTTCGAGGGTGGCGGTAAGCCTTACACCCCATTTAAGGTCAACTAAACAAGCAATAATCAAATCAATAACAGATATACATAACATGAACGAACTAATTGCATACGGAGGCGTAGCCCTCATGGTCATCCTAACGGGTATCGGCTCCTCTATCGGAGTTACCATCGCAGGTAATGCGACCATCGGATCTATGAAAAAGAACCCCGATGCCCTCGGTCAGTACATCGGTCTCTCCGCTCTACCCTCTTCGCAGGGTCTGTACGGCTTCGTCGGCTTCTTTATGGCCAACACCCTCATCAAGGATCTCCTCACCGCTGGCGCACTCGGTGCCGGTGCTGCGTGGGCTATCTTCGCTGCTGGGCTCAGCCTAGGTATAGTTGGTCTCTACTCAGCTATCCGTCAGTCTCAGGTCTGCGCCAATGGTATCAAGGGTATCGGTGCTGGCAACAACCTCTTCGGAGCAACGATGGTCATGGCCGTCTTCCCTGAGCTGTACGCCATCCTAGCGCTACTCGTATCGATCCTAACCTTCGGTGTCGTCAGAGGTCTATTCCTCGCCGCATAGAGACACCTAGTCAGAGTCCCCGTTGCTTTAGCGACATACTCTACACATAGGGGCTACTAGATAGTCCCAACCAACTATCGGACAAGTCCCCGACAGAGCTTCTCTGTCGGGGGCTTGTCTTATGCGACTGTTGCAGAAGTCAACAGTCGCACAATCTTGCTTGCAAGATTGTCCTGACTTTGCAGAAAGGATGAAGCGCAAGGCGCTGAGGGTGAGGTCTGAAGGGAGCATACATCCGTATGTGACCGAAGCCGAATCCCGAAAGCAACACAGCGATTCGCCTTTATGCAACAGTCTCCTTATTTCTATCGCCCACAAAGCTCAATACCAGCTCTCCGCTCCGCCAATCTCACACGTGGCGATGCCCCTCGCCTACAGTTTTCCAAAAACTTTCCAGCCATGGAAAAAAAGTTTTCCACCTTTGGAAAGTTTATTTTCCTCCCTTGGAAAGTTAGTTTTCCTACGTAGGAAACTTTCCGTTCCTCCGTTGGAACCGAAAAGTTCCTCCGCTGGAACTAAAGAGTTCCTCCCTTGGAACTAAAGAGTTCCCCCCTTGGAACTAAAAAGTTCCAAAGGGGGAACCGTTTTTGGAACTCGTATGTACTACGGACACAACACGATACGTGTAACCCTTTGTAGGGACGCTCGCTAGTGTCTAGAGGAATGACGTCCGTCCCCGTTAAAACCACTATGCTGTAACCTTTGACACAACGGACGCACACACCTACGACTCCTGTAGGGACGCTCGATCTGAGCGTCCGTCCCCGTTAAAGGGTACGTCGTTAAGATCATTCTACAACGGACGCACAGACCGTGCGTCCCTACATGGTGACGTCTTGTTTTGATGCAACGTTACTCGTCTCGCTTTGATGCAACGGACGCACACACCTACGACTCCTGTAGGGACGCTCGATCTGAGCGTCCGTCCCCGTTAAAACCACAATGCTGTAACCTTTGACACAACGGACGCACAGATCGTGCGTCCCTACAGGGTGACGTCTTGTTTTGATACAAGGAGCGTATCGAGCTGGGCGTTACTGCTGGGTGAGGCTGATGCGGAGGGCGACGCCGAAGGAGGTGTTGTTCACGGGGAAGGAGGCGGTGCTCACGAGCGGGTGATTCATATTCCAGTCGAAGTAGCCTCGTATGGTGAGCATACGGCTGAGAGCGTAGTCGGCACTGAACTTGATGACGTGCGCCACGTTGCCATTGGTTGCCTGCGTGAAGGCTTCCTGAATCTTGCGAATGAGCATCGAGGAGTGATTGTACGAGTACTCGCAGCGCAGCGTCATAGCACCACCCGAAGCAAAGAGCGGATTTTCCTTTTTGCCTCCCTGCGCCTGTGCTCCCGTGCGCTGAGGTGCCCGACGCTTGATGCCGATGAGCTTGCTGAAGTCATCAATCTTGTAGTTGATCCCAACAGATATCTCGTTGCGGCTGTTTTCGATAACCTGGAAGGAGGTGAGGTTGAGCATCAGGTCTCGCGACTTATTCCAGCGAGCATTGAGTCCCAGTCCACTCTGCAAGGTCATCTCAACCCCAATGAGTGGAGCAAAAGACTCACGGATAGAGACCTGCGTGATATCGTAGGGAGAAGAAGCGACACGACGCATCCCATTGGCATCACCAGCAGGATCATCAGCGGGCATCTCTATGTAGCCCATACGTAGCTCCGGCTCTATCGGTTGCCACGAGATGAAGGAGTTGTAGTTTGCCACACTATAACTATTGCGATAGGTGTGGGAGAGGGAGAAGTTGCGGAAGAGGTCTGCCAGTGCGGGAATCTTAGTTAGCCCCGTGTAGGTGATGCTCCAGTTGGGGAGGGTGCGCCAGATGGAGTGAAAAGGCGTCGCCCCGTCTAGACCACGAGCCGTATAAGCAGCGATGAAGGCGGGGATCAGGACATCGGGACTATTGGGTCGCACCTCGGGCGCGTCAGCTCCAGCGATAGTGCTGTACTGGTTAGTCAGTCGCTGCACCATCTCCTGCTGATAGCTGAGGAGGTTGTCAAAGGTACTGGTCTTGTAGCCATTGCTGGCATTGGCACTAGCGAAGAAGCCCTTGAGTCCAATGGTTCCAGCGGTAAAGGTACCGCTGTAAGTCTCGGGAGCACCCTCAAACATATACTGCGTCTGCACCGCTCTATTGGTGTGATAGTCCCAGGTGAGCGTCACTTTGAGGTCTTTGAGTGGCTCTAGGTTGAGGCGTGCCGTGGCATCTTCCGAGAGGGAGTACATGGCGGGGTTGATGTTTTCCGCCTGCTTGAGCAGCCAACCACGCTGCGCCGCCTCACGAACGAAGTCGTTGTCTGTAAAGCCAAAAGCAAAAGCAAGGCCCGGAGCCATCACGCCCTGCATCGGATAACCCTGCCCACCCGCAGCCTTGATGTCGGGGAGGAAGCCGGGCAAGTGGAGCGACGAAGTGCGGGTGTAGGTGAGCGAGATATCGCGCAGGAAGGTGAGCACGGAGATACCCGCATCAATGTATGGGTAGAGACGCTCCATGCGCATCTCACGAGCTTTGTCGGCAGCGTAGACGTTGAGGCGTATCGTGACGGAGTCGGTGCCGGTGACGGTGATGCTGTTGGGATTGACCACGGCATACTTGACGGGGTAGTTGTGTCCGAGCGAATCCTTGGCAGTCACCTCGGGCTTAGAACTGCCCAGCTGGTGGTTGATGGTAATCGTCGTGTCGGGACGTAGGACCACTTCCTTGGTGAAGCGCAGTGGCGCAGGCTTCTTGCGCTGTGCTGCTGCGGGAGCTTTGTCCTCTGACTCCTGATCTGAGCGGCTGGTACGAGCATCTCGGCGGGAGGCGGAGCGGTTGTCACGGCTGCTGCTCTTGTTCTGTCGCTTCTCGTAATCTTTGTACCAGTCGAACTTACGGTAGAGTGTCTGGAAGAGGATGTTGACCCGTCCATCGAGCTTCATCTGGTTGCGCACCACATTGCCCATGGAGGCACCCTGCTGGGTCAAAGCTCCGCGATCCCAATTGTACGAAGCCATATAGGTGGCGGTGGCTGAGACGAAGTCCATAAAGGGAATGAGTGCGAGCGGGAGCGTGTAGGTGGCGTTGGCAGTCTGGTTGTACTGCATCGGTAGTCCCCAGCTACGTATGCTCTGCCAGACGGAGTCGCGCCATAGCGTGTAGTCGTCAGGAGCTAGCTCACGATTGACCTGTACGTGTGGCTCTACGATGCGGGCGTTGGTACCAGAGTTAAAGGAGAGCTTGAGATTGGTCGTGGGGTTCCAGACAATGTTTGCGGCACGCTGCCAGACGAAGTTCTGCACGAAGGTAGCAGGTAGTGACCAGTCAGCCATAGCCCCTCCGCCCGGCACAAGATTGCGCACCTGATGCTCGCTGTAGTTGCGCAGTATGGAGCTGTTGAAAGCAAGTCGTGAAGGGAGATAGTTGATCTGATAACCTCTCAGCGTCGAGGAGACGGTGCGGATCGCCTCGGAGGAGGCTTTGCCTTGTTGTAGCTTGGCAAAAGGCTTCCACGGAGCCACCACGGGCGTGTACTGATACTGCGCCGTAGCTTGCCACGTACGATTGCGGTCGTAGACAATCTCGGGGCTGTTCTTCTCATCCCACGACATTGAGTAACCAAGCGTGAAGTTAGCTGGATCGTACGGCATCGGGGTCTTGCTCTGTATGTTGACCCCCACGTTAGAGAGCGACAGCGCATGAGCCTGTGTCCGTGTCAGCGCCATCGTCTTGATGGAGTCGCGTACCGACTCGTTGGCGGCATTGTCGAGCGCCTCCGTGAGGAGCAGGTCTTGGTCTAGCGGGTTGTACTGCGGACGGATCACTTCGTCTTGGTAGCTGTAGTAGAGCGGTATGCGCACCTTCGCTTTCTCGGGGAAGAACTTACCCAGCTCCACCTGCGTCGAGAGGTTGAGGAAGCCCGTATCCTCTAGCTGTCTCTGCGCGAGTGACTGATCGAGTGCGCCAAAGCCTGCGGTACGGTAAGAGCCTCGAGCGTTAAAAGAGCCTAAGTCACTCAGCTGCACCTGCAGATCAGCATTGGTCGCCCAGCCCCCCTGCTCTTGGTACTCGCTCAGGCGTAGCTCATTGACCCAGATCTCGGCACTCTTAATCTGGCCAGCACTGTTTCGCACACCGATCATGATGGTCTTGACATTGCTCAGCGAGGGATTACCCATCACGGTGATCGTGTTGCGTGGACGCTCAGCGTCAGGCACCGAGTAAGGCGTGTAGAGGTCGGTCTCGCCATTAGCCTGCGCAGCGTTGCGTCGCATCTTGAGTCCCGTGAGGAGGTCAAAGCGGAAGTCCACCTTGTTGTCCCGTGGCCAGACCATCTCTCTATCCTTAGCATTGTCACTGTAAGTGCCGAAGGGGGTCAGCTCGAGAGGGACGCTGTACTCGTAATAGTTGTTCGTATAGTCAGAGCCTAGGCGGAGGAAAGCGGTCATTTCGCCATTGCCCGTGGGCGTCCCCTCCTCGGGTAGCTCCTCGGCATGGACAAATAGCTCGATGCGCTTGTAGCGACGTAGATCTAGTCCCGTATTCTTGTAGACAGCTCGCGCATCGCCTGGAGCTAGTCGCTTGATGCGTAGGCTGAGTGCCTGCTCGTTCTGACGAATAGCTTGCGCCTGACTGGGGCTGACGCTACGAGAGACGCCAGGCGGGAGGATGTAGTTGATTGGCTTGCGGTCACCGTTCTCCTCGATGTTGACCGTATTGACCTCCATCGTGCCATTAGATATAGGTGTGACGGAGGGAGCGTGTAGCGGGCGGTCATACTGTCGCCACTCGCCACGCACCATCTTGAAGGTTCCGAAGCGCAGCACGACAGGCTTGTCCCACTGCGTCAAGTAAAGGCGCATGAAACGGATACTCTTGAGGTCGGCTATGCCCCCTACCCTGCGGGTCGGCTCTCGTACGGGGATTTTGAACTGATACCACTTGACCGTCTCTTGCTTGCCGTTGGCGAGCTTCACATTGACCGAGCGCTCGTCAACGATGTAGTTGCGCCCCACCTGCATCTCGGCCGGCGAAAGCGCTATCTCGTACTCGAAGTAACGCTCCTGCTCGTTGAGCGTGTTGTCTTGGTTGATGTCCTCCACATCAGGCACGACACGGCTCGCCACGCTGTAAGAGCCAGTCTCATTGGTCGCCTCAGCACTATTGCCCTCGACCCCGTTGTAGTACTTATATCGCTCGAGGATAGAAGCCTGTAGCTGGTCATATCGCTCGTCACGGTAGTGACGGAAGCTATCACCCGCTGGATCATTCAGCGGACTCATCGGATCGCCCTGCCACTGCTCGAGCACTTCGCCCGACACCTTGCCACGGATTGCGGAGAGGTAGTCGGCATAAGCGGGGAAAGCCTTCTCCTGCTCAGAGCTTAGTCCATTGAAGCCCACATCCTGCTTGCTACGCGCCCCAGCAGCATTGTCAAAGGAGTAGCCCGCCGTCTGACGAATAGGCACGCGCCCCCAGACTGTCTCGATAGTTGCCGAGGGGTCATCGTTGAGCGGCATACCGTTCTCAAAGAACTTCTTCTCATCCTTCAGCACCTCCTCCGATACCTCGCCCAGATTGAAGAAGAGCTTGCCACTCGTCGGTGCCGTCTCGGGATAGATAAAGGGATCCATCATCCAGAACTCGATGTATTCGATATTGGCTGCCTCAAAGTCGCTCTGGTCTATCTTGCGCATCATACCACCCCAGTTCTCGGTGGGATTCATGAGCTTACCATCGCTACCGACCTGATCGCTGTTGAGGTTGTACGGGCCACGCTCATTGGGATAGTAAGCGAGGCAGAGCGTCTGCAGGTAGGACTGCTGGGCAAAGTTCTCATCTCTATAGGGGAACAGCTCCGACATACGCACCTCTCGCGAGTAATGGTTCGAGAGCATGTCGGGATTGTTGCGCAGGTAAGAGGGTGTCAGCGAAGAGCCAGCACGGTTTAGCATCGGATCTATGTAAAACCAGTTGAGCAAGGCTCGCCGATTGCCGTAGCGCAGGTCATTGACCATTCGAGCCTCGGGAAAGAGATCGGCCGCTCCATCTGCCGGGTCGTGCCACGGCGTAGAGCTCAGCATCCAAGCGTAGGGGTTGAGCAGATCAATGCTACTCTGCGACGTCTCAAAGTCGTCAATATAGCTATGCCCCTTGGTGTAGCGCCCCTCGTAGTGTCCTGGGATCAGGTGGGCGAACTCCATATTGAGCGCGACCTCCGACGGCTTGGTCAAGTCTAGGAGCGGGATGTAGTCGAGGATACGCGTCAGCCACTGAGACTCGGTGCGCCATGAGAGATTGAGTCCCCAAAGGCTGTTTTGCATCGACTCACGCCCCATGACCGGTTTGGCAGTCAGTGGCATCTCGCTGAGATACATAAAGGTACCGCCCAGCGTTAAGTTTGGCGTAAAGTGATAGTTAAGGTCCAAGCCCAGCACCGTCTTGCGCTGCAGGTTGAGGAAGCCCCTATTCTCCAGAGAGACATCGACACGCGTACCACTGTTGAGGATTGCCTCGTTGAGGATCGTGACGGTACCCATGGCGTAGTTGACCGTGTAGTCCACATTCTCCACGAGCGTCGCTCCGCCAGCCGTCACACGCACCGACCCTGGGGTCACATTCATCGCTCCGAGCGAGATCTGCCCGCTATTTGCCGCTTCGTACTCACCTCGCAAGATAAACTTATCTCGCTCAGCCACCTGCTGCGCTGCGACCATCGTCGTATCGTAGATCTCACGATAGACGTATCGCTCGGCAATGGCGGGGTCGCCTATCTGCTCCGCCAAGTAACTACCAAAAGGCTCCGTAGAGGTAAAGATAACGAGCCCACGCTCCGCATCGACCGTATAGCCTGGGACAAAGTCAAAGACTCCATCAGGGTGTGGCTCATTGCGCGAATCCAGACGATCCATACCCAAGACCCGTGTGAGGAGCTGCCCCGCCACTTTACCCTCATTAATATAAGGTACAGCGGTGCCGGTGCTATCGTTGCGGTAGAAGACGTCAAGCTTGAAGTGATCTGCCTTGAGATTGTAGACGCTGCTCCCGAGGCTGTAGACGTTGCGCATCATAAAGGGCCAGTAAGGAGCCGTCGGCGTCATCGATGCGCCCTTGAGTAGCTTGACAAAAAGGTTGTCAGCCGTACGATCCGAGCGGTCCGAGCTAAACTCACCCACCTGATAGACCTTGCCTTGATAAGTGTACTCAAAAGCAACGCCCACCACCTCATCTGGCTGGAGACGCACCTGCAGCGAGAGCGTACCGAGTTGGTCATTGATGCGGTACTCGTTGGCATTCAGACGGCGAGCACTCTCTATCTTCGTATAGTCTATACCGCCACGCAGCTGCCCCTCCAGTATCTGGCTCACCTGATCCACTTGGCGCAGAGCAGGCTGTCCGAGCAGCCAGCTGTAGAGCGAGTTCGCCTGATTGGCAGGCAGTCCTTGTGTCGATCCTGTCGTCGTGACGCCACGAGCTGTCACACGATCCGCCTCACCAAGGTCGGTAAAGGCGACAATATTGCGCGCCTCGTCAAAGTTGCCCCGCTTGTTGGTCACCCACACCTCGATGCGGTTGATCTTAACGCCCGAAGAGATAAAAGGCAGCGTAGACATCGCCTTGTTGTAGTGGTCGCGGAAGTAGTGCCCTAGGTAAAAGTGCCTATTCTCGTCATACTGATTGGCCGAAAACTCAAAAGGGGTCGTCTGCGCCCCACGATCTGTCGAGACGCGCTTCGTCTCCGCCTCCTGCTGGCTCACGACGAAGTCCACATCGAGCTTGCCAAACTGCAATTTGCTGTGGATGCCGAAGAGCGACGCACCGCCCTGTATCAGCGAGTTCTTCGACTGTAGCGACACATTGCCCGCCTCTAGCACCTTGATGATGTCATCTTCCTCGCCCTCATAGGCCAGCTTGAGCTTCTTACTGTCGAAGTCAAAGGTAGCCTGCGTATTGTAGTTCAGATTGAAGTTAAGCTTCGTACCCACCGACGCCTGCACATTAGCCTGGATCTTCTGGTCGAAGTCAAAGAAGGTGTGTCTCCGTGAGCGAATCGGTATGGAGGGGTTGTCCGTAGCATTGCTCTTGACACCCATCGACACCTCCGCAGAGCCTTGTGTCCGCACCCGCACGCCGCCAGGGCCAAAGATCTTCTCCGCAGGGCCCAGTTCGAAGCCAAAGTCAAACGGGTTGAACCCCTTGCCCTGCTGCTCCTTCTCATCTTGCGCTGCACGCTCTAGGAAGTAGCTCTGCACACCATTGCGCTCCACATAGGCGACGTACTGCTCCAGCGTGTAGGGGATCGGCGTGCCTACCTGCTTGCCACCCACCTTAGTGACCAGCAGATAAAGGCCCGTGGCGGGATTGTAGACAAACTCGTGCGTCACCACGCTCGGCGTACGCAGATCGACCGCCGACTCCTGCTCGAGCCACTCATACGACTCAGGCGCTGTCGGCTGCACTGGGTAGCGCAGACTATCCGGCTGCGCAGGATGCTCCGTAGCAGATACAGAGAGCGGTGGCATAGCGAACAACCTCACCATACCCACCAATGTGCAGAGCAACGCAAGCCATGCACATAGTATCCTGCGCCTAGGAATCATCTAGTGTCTACTATAATATAGAGTCAGTTATGTAACGCTCGGGGGCCCGTTTTGTTGTACCCAAGCCTCCTAGGTCAAAGCTGTGCCAACGCTTGCTTGATCACCTGCTCTACGGGTGTGTCGGGCTTGACAGTCATAATCTGCTTCACCACCTTGCGCACATTCGCCTCGGCAAAGCCCAGCATCTTGAGTGCCGAGATCGCCTCCTCAGCCACCTCACGAGCAGCCCGCGAACCGATACCCGCCGTCACTTCGTCACGATCTGTCAGCGTCTCGGGGAGCTTGCCCTTGAGATCCACGATGATGCGCTGTGCCGTCTTGAGTCCGATGCCCTTGACCGTCTTGAGGCGCTTGTCATCGCCACTCTCGATCACCTCCGCCAGCTCCAGCGGTGCCAGACTAGAGAGGATCACACGAGCCGTAGCAGGCCCCACACCAGAGACGGTGATCAGCTTCGCAAAGAGCGCTTGCTCCTCCCTCGTGTAGAAGCCGTACAGGTCACACACCTCGCCCTGACGCATCACCTCCGTGATCCAGAGTCGTACAGGCGCCTCACGCTCCAGCCCATGCAGCGTATCATAAGTAGAGAGCGATATATTGACATCGTAGCCCACCCCGCTACAGTCCACATAGGCGTTGGTCGGTGTGAGCGTATCTATCGTGCCACGCAAGTATGCAATCATAATCTTCTTGTCTTAAGTAAGTATCTAATCCAGAGCTTACTGCATCGCAATTCGAGACCCTCTCCAAATTGCTTCTGAGGAAATTCGAAGTCCCTCGGTAGCTGTTTTGAAACACCCACGTGGGAAATAAAAAATTCTTCGGACTTGTCATTTCATTCTTCCGAAGTTTCATTTCATTCCTCCGAAGTTTCATTTCATTCCTCCGAGGAGTTTTTTATTTTCCACGTGGAGATTTGAAAATTCCTCCGTAGGAATTGGTCTCTCCTAAGTCGAAAAGCATCGATCTACACCAGCAATCCTTGCTCTGCAATGCCTCAGCTCTAGTAAGTGTCCACAAAGATAGTGGTATTTGCGCAAAAACTACTACCTTTGTCGTGTAGAATGCAACGAATCAACAAGTTCAAACAAGATACAGATATGAAAAAGGCATTAATCCTCCTATCCTCCGCCCTACTCCTACTCTCAGTGAGTGCATGCGGACCTAAGCAAAGTGCTTATCGTCAGGTGTATGAGAAGGCTAAGCAGCGTGAAGTCGCCACACAGCAAGCTCCAGAGCAAACGACTCCCGCTAGTGTTGTCGTCGCTCGTGAGCCAGTCGCAGACATCCAGCTACGTCGTGAGCGTCTAGAGGCTGTCCAGGGTGAGGACGCAAACATGCTCAAGACCTACAACGTGGTCGTCGGCTCTTTCCAAAACCACACCAACGCTTACTCGCTCAAGGAGCGTCTACAGGCTCAGGGCTACAACCCCGTACTCGGTCAGAACGAGGCTGGTATGCTCCGCGTTATCATCACTAGCTTTGACAACCGCCGTGAGGCTGAGGCTTCAAGAGAGCAGGTCAAGGGACGCTTCGCTCCTGACTTCCAGGACGCTTGGATTCTGGAGAAGATCCGCTAGTCGGGTCTCCCCACATAACCATACAATAAAATAGGAGTCTTAGAGTTTACATAGATAGACTCTAAGGCTCCTTCTTCGGACACTATAAACTATGGAGATCATACAGCATCAACCGCTTCGGGAGTACCACACATTTGCAACAGAGACCACCGCCGACTGGTGGATCAACTACAGCAGTGCTGAGGATCTTCAGACGCTGGCACGTGATGAGTACTTTGTCTCACAGCCTTATCTGCCGATAGGTGCTGGGAGCAATCTGCTCTTTACGCACGATAAGTATCGTGGCGTCATCCTCTACTCGCAGATCGACGACCTCCACTACTACGATGAGACCGAGAGTGCGCTGACCCACCCGGGGCAGCAGCATGTGCGGGCGGGTAGTGGCATCGTCTGGGATCACTTTGTGGAGCTGATGCTCAGCCGGGGTCTCTATGGTATAGAAAATCTATCGCTCATACCAGGCACCGTGGGCGCTGCTGCCATACAGAATATAGGTGCCTACGGGAGCGAGGTCTCTCAGTACATCGTAGCGGTCGATGTGGTCGACCTAGCGACAGGGATGAAGCTCCGCATACCGAGCGCCCTATGTGACTATAAATATAGGTACAGCATCTTCAAAGATCCGCAGTACCACTCCTACATCGTCACACACGTGCACTTCATACTAAGCACCGAACCGACCTGCAATCTGAGCTACGCCTCCCTGGCAAAAGCTTTCGAGGGTCGCGACACGATGCCGACGCCTGAGGAGATTCGCCAAGAGGTGATACGCATTCGCCGTGCTAAGTTGCCCGACCCTGAGGAGATACCAAATGGCGGGAGCTTCTTCATGAACCCGATCGTGCCGCTAGCGCAATACGAGGAGCTGGCAAAGCAATACGACACGCCCGTGCCTCACTACCCTACTCACAACGAGGGGCTGGTGAAGCTCTCAGCAGCGTGGCTCATAGACCAGACAGGACTCAAGGGCTACCGCACAGGTGCTGTGGGAGTCTACGACAAGCAACCGCTCGTCCTCGTCAACTACGGCGGAGCGACAGGCCAAGAGGTAGTCGCACTAGCAGAGCATGTGCAGCAGGAGGTGAGTCGTAAGTTCGGCATCTCACTACATCCCGAGGTGCGCTATATAGACTGAGTCCTATGCCCTCTCGCCACAATCTCCCCTCGCCACAGATCATCGAGCTACTAGGCTCAGGTACCAGCACAGGCGTACCTGAGGTGGGTTGTTACTGTCGCACCTGTCTCAGCCTAGACCCACGCGATCAGCGCACCCGTACATCGGCTCTGGTAGTCTCACCTGCAGGCAAACGAATACTGATAGACTGTAGCGCAGACTTCCGGCAACAAGCACTCCTAGCGGGCATAGACCATCTAGATGCGATCATCCTAACGCACCAGCACTACGATCATATCGGAGGGCTGGACGACCTGCGCACTATCTCGTGGCGCACGGAGCTACCCATCTACGCAGAGCCTAACGTACTAGAGTCGATCAAGTCCCGACTGCACTACTACTTCGGGCCTCATCGCTATCCCGGCACGCCACACCTGACGCTACACCCCATCTCGTCGCTAGAGCCGTTTACACTCTACGACCTGACGATAGAGCCGATACGGGTGATGCACGGCAAGCAACCAATACTAGGCTATCGCATCGGAAGCTTTGGCTTCCTAACCGACCTCAAGAGCATCGCCCCAGAGGAGCTAAAGAAACTCCGAGGCGTGGAGCTACTCTTTGTCAATGGACTGCGCTACACCAAGCCTCACCCAACGCACCAGACTATCGAGGAGGCTATTGAGCTGACCGCTCGGGTTCAGCCACAGCGCAGCTACATCATTCACCTTTCGCACCATGCGCCGCCTACGGCAGAGCTACAAGAGCGACTGCCCGAGGGGGTCTACGTGGGCTACGATGGACTGACCCTACGCTACACGGAGGGGACGGGTTATACCCCACAACCCTCGCAGGACAAGCTAGTGCGGAGCGGTGCCGAGCCTTTTACCTATCGGGATTGTGGCAGGATCGATTACCGAGAGGCACTGGAGATGCAGTTGCAGCTTTGGCAAGAGCGTATCGATGCCAAGGTAGCGCATCAGACGGTGCCTGAGGACGTGCTACTCTTTTGCGAGCATGAGCCGGTGCTGACCATTGGCAAGCATGGCAAGCAGACGAACCTGCTCGTTTCGGAGGCTCTGCTCAACTCCAAAGGCATTCAGCTAGTCCAGATAGAGCGTGGTGGCGACATTACTTACCATGGTCCTGGGCAGATCACCGGTTACCCGATCTTTGACCTAGAGCATTACGGCGTGGGGATCAAGGAGTACATCCACACAATGGAGCAGTGCATCATCGACCTGCTCTACCTCTACGGCATTCGTGCAGAGCGTCTCGAGGGTGCTACGGGCGTCTGGATCGATGCGCACACACCGCAAGCTCGTAAGATCTGTGCGATCGGCGTGCACACCTCTCGCTATGTGACGATGCATGGCTTCGCGCTCAATGTCAATACCGACCTAAGCTACTTCCAGCTCATCAACCCGTGTGGCTTTACCGACAAGGGGGTCACCTCGATGGAGCAAGAGATAGGTCGCGGGGAAGTTTACTTTCCGCTAGTCAAGCACCAGCTGGAGGGACTCTTTCGCAAGCACTTCACGCACCTTCTGTACCACCTACCTAACGATGACATACTATGAAATGGCTTAGACCCAATGATAGCTCAGCAAACTACCAAGATAGACGCGGACGCATCTCCGGTAGAGGACTAGCCCTCGGAGGTGGCATCGGCGGTATCGTCATCGTCCTCGCCAGCCTCTTCTTCGGCGTAGACCTCACGGGACTGATGCAGGTGGCAAACAATGTCTTGCCTGGCTCGCAGACGGAGCAGGTAGACCCCTCGCGTGTCAACGAAAACGAAGAGTTCAAGGTCTTCACGCTACGCGTCTTCAACAGTTGCAACGACGTGTGGACAGACCTCTTCAATTCCGAATTGCAACGCTCCTATGCGGCACCGACACTAGTGACCTTCACCGATCAGGTGCAGAGCCGTTGCGGAGGAGCTACCAGCGAGGTGGGACCTTTCTACTGTCCGGCCGACCAGACCGTCTATATTGACTTAGACTTCTTCAATCTACTCGCCTCTCGCTTCAAAGCGCCGGGAGACCTCGCCATGGCTTACGTCACGGCTCACGAGGTAGGGCATCACGTGCAGAACCTCCTCGGCATCTCCGACAAGCTGCACCAGCAGCAAGGGCGTGTCTCTCAGGAAGCGTACAACCGCGCCAGTGTACAGCTAGAGTTGCAAGCCGACTACCTTGCTGGCGTATGGGCATACCACGCACAGCGACTCGGCATCATACTCATCGAGCCTGGAGACCTCGAGGATGCGCTCACAGCCGCCAACGCTATCGGCGATGACACCTTGCAAAAAGAGGCGCAAGGCTACGCCGTCCCAGACTCATTCACACACGGTACCTCAGCACAGCGCATGCAAGCTTTTCGCTCTGGCTTTGAGACAGGCAGCTTGGATGGCGCAAGCCGTTACCGCTTGTAAGCAACAATCAATTCTATAGCAGATCTCAGATGAACCAAAAGATAAAAGTACTCGTCGTAGGCTACGGACACGTAGGCAAGCAAGTTGTGACCACCGTACGCACCGCTCCCGACATGGAGCTGGTCGGTGTAGTCCGTCGCTCTAAGAATGATCCTCAAAGCCAAGTATTGACCGCTCACGGCATTGCCGTGTACGGAGAGGACGACACCCTACCCAAGGCAGATGTCGCTATCCTAGCCGTACCGACACGCTCCGTGCCTGATTACGCCAAGCGTTATCTCGCGCAGGGCATTTGCACGGTAGACAGCTTCGACATACATACCCAGATAGCCACGCTACGCCACGACTTGATGGCGGTAGCTCAGGAGCATCAAGCAGTCTCCATCATCAGTGCTGGCTGGGATCCCGGGAGCGACTCGATCGTCCGCACCTTGATGCAGGCGATGGCACCCGAGGGAATCACCTACACAGACTTCGGCCCAGGCATGAGCATGGGACACTCCGTCGCGGCACGTGCCATTGCAGGTGTCCGTGATGCGCTCTCCATGACCCTGCCCGTAGGTTACGGACAGCACCGCAGACAGGTCTATGTGGAGCTGGAGGCAGGAGCCAACGAGGAGCAAGTGCGTCAAGCGATACTCGCTGATGATTACTTCGCTCATGACGAAACAATCGTCACCATTGTCCCCTCAGTCGCTGCCTTGGAGGACGTAGGCCATGGCGTACACATGATGCGCAAAGGGGTCTCGGGCGTAACGCACAACCAGCGTTTCACCTTCGAGATGCAGATCAACAACCCCGCCCTAACCGCCCAAATGATGGTCGCCTCCGCCCGTGCTACGCAGCGCCTCACGCCAGGAGCCTACACGCTCCCTGAGGTGCCAGTCATAGACCTACTCGTAGGCGACCGCGCTGACTGGATCGCCCATCTAGTCTAATCTCTAACCTCTAACCTCTACTCGCCATGTCCAGCACACTACCCCTACTAGCCATCACGTGGGACGTTAGCCCCGCTATCTTTACCATCGGCTCCTTTGAGTTACGTTGGTATGCCGTACTCTTTGCCGTGGGGCTCTTCGTCTTCGGTCCGTGGATCGTGCATCGCATCTGGCAGAAAGAAGGCTTGCCCGAGCCATGGTTTGACAAGCTCTTTTGGTACGTAGCCATCGGTACGATCGTTGGTGCGAGACTGGGGCATTGTCTCTTCTACGACCCGCTCTACTACCTCGCCAATCCCGTTGAGATCCTAAAGACGTGGGAGGGCGGACTAGCGAGCCATGGTGGTGTGATCGGTCTCATCATCGTCATGTGGATCTACGCACGCAAAGTGTCGCACAAGCCTATCCTCTGGGGTATGGATCGACTCTGCGTACCCGTAGGACTCGTGGCAGCCATGATACGTCTCGGCAACCTGATGAATAGCGAGATCTTCGGCTACCCTACCGATGTCGCATGGGGCTTTCGCTTCGTACGCTCAGCCGAGTGGCAAACGATAGCCAACGGCATGCCTTGCCACCCGACAGCCATCTACGAGGCACTCGCCTACTTGCTCGTCTTTGCCATCTGCATGTGGCTCTACTGGCGTCGCAATGCGGGCTACAAGTATCATGGGCTCATCGTTGGGACGCTCCTGACGCTCACCTTCGTCGCTCGTATCCTCATCGAGACCGTCAAGTTCGTTCAGGAGCCGTGGGAGCACAGATTGGTCGACTCCATCGGGCTCAACCAGGGGCAGCTACTCAGCATCCCCTTTATCCTCATCGGAGTTGGCATGATCATCTACGCCCTACGCCACCCAGTGCCTCAGGCAGAGGTAGAGCGTCTACTCGCTGAGGAGGCACAGCGCAAGGAGCAAGCAGCTCACCAAAGCAAGAAGTAAATCTATTCACTATTATAAAGCAACCATTATATTATGGAGTATCGTAATCAAATCACCGATTCAATATACTATATCGGAGTCAATGACCGCACGAAGCAACTCTTCGAGGGCTCCTGGTCACTACCCCATGGCGTCAGCTACAACTCTTATCTGCTCGTGGGTGAGCAGGTCGTACTCATCGATGGTGTCGAGATAGCCACCGCTGAAAAGCATCTTAGCGAGATCAAAGCGATCATCGGCGACCGTCCTATCGACTACCTCATTGTGAACCACATGGAGCCCGACCACAGTGGCTCTATCGGTCTCCTACGCACCCTCTATCCTGAGATGAAGGTGGTGGGCAATGCCAAGACCTTCGGCATGCTCGACTCTTACTTCGCCCCCATCCCACAGGAGCAGCGCGTAGTCGTTTCGGAGAAAGCTCCGCTAGAGGTGGGTGGCTTCTCCTTCCAGTTCGTCATGGCACCGATGGTACACTGGCCCGAGGTCATGTTTACCTACGAGAGCTCGAACAACGTCCTCTTTACGGCCGACGCCTTCGGCACCTTTGGCGCACTCAATGGAGCTATCATAGATCGAGATATGAACCTCGACCTTTACTACGAGGAGATGTACCGCTACTACGCCTGCATCGTGGGTAAGTTCGGTATGTTCGTCCAGAAAGCTCTGGAGAAGTACAGCTCACTAGGTCTGTCGCCACAGTACATCTGTCCGACCCATGGTCCCGTATGGACGGAGCACGGCTTCCCCAAGGCACTCGCCATCTACGACCAGCTCAGCAAGTACGACACGAGCTGTGGCGCAGTCATCCTCTATGGTAGCATGTATGGTCACACCGAGCAGATGGCCGAGGCTGTCGCTCAGGGACTAGCTCAGAGCGGCATCAAGGATATCGTCGTGCACAACGTCAGCACGGCCGATCCCTCGCACATGCTCCGTGACATCTTCAAGTATCGCGCCCTCATCGTTGGCGCACCGACCTATTGCAATAGCCTTTTCTCACCCATGCGCGACATCCTCAACAAGGTAGCCCTCCGCGAGGTCAAGCATCGCATCATCGGCTACTTCGGTAGCTGTACTTGGGCTGGGCAGTCTGTCAAGATCATGCCCGAGATCCTCGAGAAGCTAGCCTTCGAGCAGGTCTCCGATCCCATCGAGATCAAGGGTGCCGCCACCCCAGAGCAGCTCGCTCAGGGTCGCGACCTAGGAGCAGCTATTGCCCAGAGACTACTAGAGCTTTACCGTTAATACCTAAATACCAACAACCAACAAATAATCTATGAGACTTGTTATCGAGCAAGATTATGCTGCCATGTCTACATGGGCAGCAGAGCATGTGATCAAACGCATCAATGAGTTTGCACCCACAGCTGACCGCCCCTTTGTGATCGGTCTGCCCACAGGCTCTACCCCTATTGGTATGTATCAAGAGCTGGCCAAAGCCTGCCAGGCTGGTCGCATTAGCTTCAAGAACGTAATTACAGTCAATATGGACGAGTATGTCGGTCTAGAGCCCTCACATCCCGAGAGCTATCACTACTTTATGAAGAGCAACTTCTTCGACCACATCGACATCGACCCCAAGAATACACACCTCCTCAATGGTTTGGCAAAGGACACTACTGCTGAGTGCCAAGCTTACGAAGAGATGATCCAGTCACTCGGAGGTATCGACCTCTTCATCGGAGGTATCGGCTCTGATGGCCATATCGCCTTCAACGAGCCAGGCTCCTCACTAGCCTCTCGCACTCGTGAGGTGCGTCTGATGCCCGAGACGATCCGTGACAACAGCCGTTTCTTTGAAAACGACCTCTCGAAGGTTCCCACACGCGCCCTCACCGTAGGTGTCGGCACCGTGACAGACGCTCGTGAGGTGATGATCCTCATCAGTGGTTCGAACAAGGCACGCGCCCTCTGCAAGGCTGTCGAGGGACATATCACCCAGATGTGTCCTATCTCCGCGTTGCAACTCCACTCCGACAGCATCATCGTCTGCGATGACGACGCCGCCGTAGAGCTACAGGTGAAGACCTTCCGCTTCTACAAGCAGGAGGAGAAGCTAGCCCGTGAGGGTCTAGCCTACTAAGAGGTAGCAGCCCACAAATATACTGACGGATGCTCTCGTAGCATGCGCCACGACTAGAGAAGGTCGAGAAGCACTCGTTGCTCCTCGGCCTTCTTTCTTTATCCCCTCTGCCCGATCAAACTTTCCTCCCTTGGAAAATAAACTTTCCAGCGTTGGAAAGTAAAGTTTCCAGCGTTGGAAAAATAAATTTCCTACCTAGGAAATTTGAAATCCCTCCCTTGGGATTTCTTCGTCCCTCCCTAGGGATTGAAGAGTTCCTCCGTTGGAACTAAAAAGTTCCTCCGCTGGAACTAAAAAGTTCCAAGGCTGGAACCATTATGGAACTTTTACAAATGCCCCCCCCCACACACACGAAGCAGCTAGCGATAGCACGGCGGCCTGCTCCGTACTATTAGGACGCTTATGATTAAGTATTAGGCAGAAACAAACTTAAATACCAATATTTAGGTATTGATTTGCGTAGGCTCTACTTCATACCTTTGCAGAGCAATCAGACAACCAGTTTTTTCTAAGCAAAAAAGTATATGAAGAAGACAATCCTACTCTCTCTAGCAGCAGTTATGACGTTGCTACTATGCGCTTCGTGCAAAAGCGACAAGGACGAGCCGAAGCCTGCGACCAAAAAGATCGTCGTAGACGCTTCCGACTACACGAAGTGGGTCTACATCAACTTTGACAAGGGCGAAGTGGTCAACGTATCCGCTCCTGAGACCGATCTATCATGGGATCTAGGTCTGCACCGCTACGACTTCAAGACCAACGGCGGTACCTCGGGCAAGGGCAAGGGCGCAGCCTTTCGCACCACCCAAAAGGATCTAATGGGTAACATACCTACTCCTAAGGATAGCGAGTGGACGCTAGACCGTGAGGGTCTGCTCCTGATGAAGTTTGGTGCCAACAAAGATGGCAAGCACGATATAGAGTACAAGAAGCAGTCGGCCAACTTCCTCCTCACCTCAGAGCCTAAGGGCGGTGGGAAAGGATACCTAAATAAAGGTATCATCAGCAGTGAGGGTATGCCTCCCAAGGATACGGTAGATCCCTCTGTCTTTCTCGTACGCTCGGCAGCTGGTCAGATCGTTCGCGTCCGCGTCCTAGACTGTCTGAGTGCTACGAAGAAGAGGGGATACATCACCCTAGAGTATGCCATACTGGCAGACAAAAAGTAATCATCCCTTACCAGCTCGGAGCTACTAGAGAGACCGCTCTCTGTGGCTCCGAGCTTGCTTGGCTCTAAGCGTCTCTTAAACGGACTGAGCCTATTCCCTTTTACGCCCTAAACTTTACTATATGAAAAGGTCTCTATACACCCTCCTCTCCCTACTCACCCTCGCAGGGGCTCTCTCCGCTACCCCACTTCCTCAGGACTCGACACTCGTAGACAGTACGAAAGTCAAGTGCCTTAACGAGGTAGTCGTCACGGGTACCCGCACACGCTGCCCCATGAAAAACATCTCCATACCGATCCGCGTAGTCTCACCCAAAGAGATCGAGGCGGTGCAGGCACGATCTGTGGAAGATCTGCTGCAGATGGTGCTCCCTGGCGTGCAGACGAGCACCCACGGCACGCAAAACCGGATGAGCATACGGGGACTCTCGGCAGACTACTACCTCTTCCTCATAGATGGCGAGCGTATGACCAACGAGGGAGCCTCCAGTAGCGTAGACCTAGAGCGTATAGACCCCTCTTCGATAGAGCGCATCGAGATGCTACAAGGCTCTAGCTCGGCTCTCTATGGAAGCAATGCCATAGGCGGCGTAATCAACATCATCACGAAGCGGAGCCACAAGAAGCTCGACGCTACGCTCTCAGGTCACTACGACACGGAGAGCATACAGCGCTACAACGGTCGTCTGGTGATGAGACTGGGGCGTGTGACCAGCACCACAACAGGTGGCTATGCCAAGCAGCATGACTACGAGTTGCCAGGAGTTAGTGCCGACAGACCACGCACCATGCCAGGCTTCTACACCTTTAACATTGGAGAGAAGCTTCGCTACCTTTCCCCAGACAAGCGTCTCTCGATCACCGCTACGGGACGCTTTCACTCACGCATGCAGAACTTTGACGATAAGGAGAAGAACCGCTACCAAAGCCCCACTGGCAATCTGCAAGTACTCTACAAACCCGCCGACGGACACTCCATAGAGACCAGCTACCACATCGAGGGGTACAAGCGAGACAAGTACTTCTTCCTCGCCACAGAGGAGGAGGGACCCTGGGAGCCACAGTTTAACTACCTAACGCAGACGTCACGCATGCAGTACAACTACGACCCCTCAGAAGATCCCTATAAGCCTACCTTCAATGCGGGCGTGGAGATCCTCCACGAGAGCCTGCGCAGCGTACAGGTGACCAATCTCAATGACGTACACCGCGCCTCGACCAAGACGCTCTACGGGCAGATGCTCTGGCGTATGGACAATAACTGGAGTACTACCGTGGGCCTCCGGCAGGATATGCACTCGACCTATGGCACGCACCTGACACCTCGTCTGTCGATCATGTGGCGCAATCGCAACTACGCCCTACGCATTAGCTATTCCGAGGGCTTTAGGTCGCCTTCACTCAAGGAGCTCTTTATGGACTGGGACCACAGAGGTATGTTTCGCATCAAAGGTGCCAAAGACCTCAAGCCGGAGATCAGCCACCTCGTAATGATCGCACCTGAGTACAACAACTCCTTTATGAACCTCTCCCTCTCGGCCTCCTACAATCGTATCAACAACCGCATCTATACGCGTCCCGAGCAGGAGGGCCGTGTACTCCAATATCGCAACGGGGAGAAGCCCCTAGACCTGTGGAGCGGTACGGCGATGCTACGGGTCACACCCTTTGCAAACTTTGATATCAATGTCAACTACGCCTTCGTCCTAGAGCAGATGAAGGTGCAGGGCAAGACGCAATCCTTCCATATCCGCAGCACGAGACCGCACCACATCAATGGCTCCGTACAGTATGGACACCGCTGGGGCTCGTACACCCTCTCGGGGCAGGTCTCAGGGCGTTACCTCAGTGGCGTGACCTCTGCCGTCTATGACAATGCCAGTGACGACTATAAGTACGCCACCTATCCTGGCTACGCGCTCTTTAGGGCAAGCATCACGCAGCGCTGGCAGACCCTCTTAGACCTTAGCTTGACGCTGGGTTGCGACAACCTTTTCAACTATATGACTCCGATCATCGAGCAGGGCGCGTCGCTATCGCCTGGACGTAGCTACTTCGTTTCGCTCTCACTGAACTACTAAAAAGGGCTTTCCCCCTACTAAGACTCTCTCCCTATGACTTTCTCCAAGAAGCATCTCTACTACATAGGAGCACCAGTACTACTGATACTCATCATCCTCGGCGCCTATCTCTTGTGGCCTAAGCCTGTGCGGGTCGCTTTGGTCAATATGCCAGACTTCGTAGCCTCTCGTATGGCGGCTGCGACCGACAAGAAGAATGTGCGCCTCGCAGCTGTCACCGAGCTCTCGGAACTGAAGAACTACGACGCCATGATCGCCTTCGGCATGGGGCTCAAGTGGACCGACGAGGACCGCGCGCTGATCAAGCAACTAGGCGAGGAGCGCGGACTGAAGTACCTCGCCTACATGACCACAACGCCTGAGAATAACATCTCCAACCTAGACTCGCTACAGCAGGAGACGCTGGTGTCTTATCTGGCCAATGGCGGTACGAGCAACTACCGCTCGGCCTTTAACTACATCCGTAAGGAAGTACTCGGTAAGTCGCTCCGTACGGGTACTATCGAAGAGCCTGTAGAGTACGGCTACGACCTACTCTTTACGGACGAAGACCCCGACCTAGCCTTCGACAGTGTCGAGAGCTTTCAGAAGTTCTACAACGAGCATGGCTACAAGGAGGGAGCTCCTCGCATTGCGCTCTTTACAGGCATCGCAGGCCCCTTCGGATCGAGCCGTGACTACTTGGACGAGCTAATTGGAGCGTTGGAGGAGTCTGGCTTTAACGTCTACCCAATCAGTGCTATGACACGTCGACTGGAGTTCCTCACGGAGATCAAGCCACAGGCGGTCATCTACTTCGCCCACGGACGCTTTGGCGGCGACCCCGCCATCGCTTGGCTCAAGGAGCACAACATACCTATCTTCTCTCCGCTTATCGTATCGGAGGAGTATAGCGACTGGCTACAAAACAAGCAAGGCATGTGGGGCGGTTACCTCAGCCAGACGGTCGTAACACCTGAGATCGATGGCACGATACTCCCCTTTGCACTGGTGACACTGCGAGAGAACAAGCAGGGCTTTAAGGAGTTTCACACGATCCCTGAGCGTCTGCCCGACTTCTGCTCACTACTCCACCGCTATGTCAAGCTACAGACGATGAGCAATGCGGACAAGCGCATAGCACTCTTCTACTTCAAGGGACCTGGACAAAACAGTCTCGTGGCGCAAGGCATCGAGGTAGTACCCTCGCTCTACAATGTCCTGAAGTATCTACAGAGCCAAGGCTACGATCTGACGGGCTTGCCCGACACGGAGGAGGCCTTTGCCAAGGACCTGATGTCTCGTGGTGCGCTCTACAACAACTATGCAGAGGGCAACAAGCAGATGATGCTACACAGCAACTACCCCGCCTTTGTCTCGACGAAAGAGCTGACGCAGTGGATCGACGACACCTTTCCTCCAGCAATCAAAGACAGCATAGAGACCCGCTACGGGGCAATCCCTGGGCACGACTTCGTCTTAGAGCGTGACGGTGTCGAGGGTATTGCGGTGACCCGACTCACTTATGGTAAGGTAGCACTCCTACCTCAGCCAGGGACTGGTAGCGGAGATCTAGACTTCAAGATGGTACACGGCTCTACCTCCGTACCCGCTTACCCATACATAGCGAGCTATCTGTGGGCTCGTAACGGCTGGCAGGCTGACGTCTTGATGCACTTCGGCACCCACGGCAGTCTGGAGTTTATCCCTGGCAAGCAGGTGGCTCAGAGCAACTACGACTACACCGACAGACTCGTACGTGACCTGCCACACATCTATTACTATACGACAGCAAATGTCGGCGAGTGTATGATCGCCAAGCGTCGCTCCTACGGGCAGGCAGTCTCTTACTTAGCTCCGCCCTTTATCGATACGCAGCTAGACAAAGAGATGCAACCGCTGCGCGACTTGACCGACAGCTATCTAGCTTCGGAAAAAGATGACGATGCACTCTCCAAGCGAATCAAAGAGATGACCATCGTTAAGGGCTTCCACAGAGACCTCAAGCTAGACTCCACGATGAGCAAGCCCTACACGAGAGAAGAGATTGAGCTGATTGCCAACTTTGTTGATGAGCTAGCTCACGCCAAGATCGTGGGCGGTATGTACACGACGGGTGTTCCCTTCTCCTCGGAGAAGATTCGCTCTAGTGTCCGCCTCCTCTCGGTCGACCCAATAGCCTATGCACTGGCTCAGATAGATAAGTCTCGCGGACGGATCACCGACGCTCAGATCAAGGACGATGTCTACTTCAACGCTCACTACCTCCGTCCTGTGGACCGCTTTGTGGCTCGTGTTCAGGATCGAGAGATTGCCGCAGGAGAGGTCGATGCACTCATTCAGTCGCTAGGCGTTAGTAGAGCCGAGCTGGCACGTGCCGATCAGTTCCTCAAGGCGCAACAAGAGGAGAGCGCACAGTCCAGTATGATGGGCGGTATGCCTGCCGGTATGATGGGCGGTATGCCTGCCGGTATGATGGGCGGTGACAAGGCAAAAGCTAAGCCACAGGGCAAGCCTAGTGGGATGCCTAGTGGTCACCCAGGAGGTATGCCAAAGAATATGTCCAAAGGAATGGGTGGCGGTATGCCTCCTCATGGCAAACCCGCCAGTGCTGAGACGAAGCAAGACCCCCAGCTGGTACTCCTCGCCGAGGGGATCAGTCTGTTGCGTCGCTCCGTGGCAGAGATACCATACTATAAGCGTATGCTGATCACTTCGCCACAGCTCGAGCTAGCTTCGCTCGCCAATGCGCTCAGTGGTGGCTATACGGCACCTTCGCCAGGCGGAGACTTCATCGCTAGCCCCTCCGTACTACCCACAGGGCGCAACCTCTACGCCATCGATCCCGAGATGACACCCACAGCAAAGGCATGGGAAGACGGACAGCAACTAGCCGACGCTCTCCTAGCCGACTACCGCTCTCGTCACAACGACTCCATACCACGCAAGGTGAGCTTCACGCTCTGGAGCAGTAGCTTCATCGAGAGCGAGGGCACCACCATTGCGGAGATCATGGCGCTCCTCGGTGTCGAGCCCGTGCGTGACCGCCGTGGCAAGGTGATCGATGTACGCGTCATCCCCATCAAGGAGCTCGGCAGACCTCGTGTGGATGTAGTCATACAGACCTCGGGCCAGCTCCGAGACATCGCAGCCTCCCGACTCTTCCTCTTACAAAAGGCTATAGACCTCGTCGCAGAGACCAAGGATGGCAAGACGCCTAACCAGATAGCCCTGGGACGTGTCGAGGCAGAGCGTGTGCTCCTAGAGCATGGCGTACCCCCTGAGCAGGCGCGTAAGCTTAGCGGCAAGCGTATCTTCGGCGGTCTCAACGGTGCCTACGGTACTGGAATTCAGGAGATGGTCGAGAGCGGTGACCGCTGGGAGAAAGAGAGCGAGATTGCCGAGGTTTACATGAACAATATGGGCGCCATCTATGGCGACGAAGAGCTTTGGGGCGAGACCGCCAAAGGAATCTTTGAGGCAGCTCTGCAAAACACCGATGCCGTCGTCCAGCCCCGTCAGAGCAATACGTGGGGCGCGCTAAGCTTGGATCACGTCTATGAGTTTATGGGCGGACTGACCCTCTCCGTGCGTCACGTCACGGGCAAGGACCCCGAGGGCTACTTCACCGATCTGCGTAACCGTCGTCGTGTCAAGACGCAGGAGATCAAGCAGGCTATCGGCGTCGAAGCTCGCACCACAATCCTCAACCCCACCTATGTACGTGAGCAGCTCAAAGAGGGTGCGGGAGCAGCAGACGCTATCGACGAGACCATCCGCAATACCTATGCGTGGAACGTCATGAAGCCCTCAGCCATCGACAAGGAGCTCTGGGATGCCCTCTACGATATGTATGTCGTGGACAAGCACCAGCTCGGCACCGTCGACTTCTTCGAGCGCAACAATCCCGCAGCCCTGCAAGACCTCACCGCCTCCATGATGGAGACCATTCGCAAGGGTTACTGGCAGGCGACTGCTGAGCAAAAGCAGACCATCGCTCAGCTCCATGCCGAGAGTTTGTCAAAGGCGGGTGCTGGTTGTAGCGGTATGGTCTGTGACAATGCTAAGCTGCGTAAGATGATCCAAGATCAACTCACACCCGAACAGCAGCAAGGGTACACCGCTGCCCTAGACAAGGCACTCAAGGTGACCTCACAGTCTGACCAAAAGCAACAGGTACTCTCGAAGGACTCAGACAAGGCACAGGGCAAGAAGCAGGCCACTGGCGCTGCCTCTGCAGAGGACCAGGATCATCTCTACACGACCGAGGTGGTCATCATCGGAGGCGTCGTACTCGTCCTCATACTGGTGCTCTCTCTCCTTTACAGCAGACGTAAGAAGCGTACGAAGTAAGAGATGCTACTCATCGTTTCCATCTTTGCGCTCCTAGTGGCGCTCACCACCACAGCCGTACGATCTGATCATAGGGTGCGACTAGCGCATGCACTCCTATACATCGTCGGCTTGGTGGCGACCCATCAGGCAACCCTGCGAGTGAGCAAGCTTGCCCTCGACGCTATGCTACGTCAGGCGGAGCAGCTCTCTACACTAGCCATGATGGTCTCGCTAGAGCTACTGCTCACGATGGCGGTCGTCACCTACCGACCCGCACACCGCTCTCTGCGTATGATCTATCATCGAGAGGGACTAGTCGTAGCGGTCATGACCGCCTGCCACCAGATAGCCGTATGGCTCCCCTCGCTACTGATGCTACCTGCGCTATGCTACCTGAGGAGCTTTGTCATCTACAGCATGCCCGGGGTCCATTACTGGGCAGTGACCATAACCTTTGCTGTGGTGCTCCTCCTACTCATCGAGCTGACACCTCGCCTGATACGTGATCGAGAGTTCCTCCGTCTGCTCGCCATGCTCTTGGCTGGGGTGCTAGCCGTGGGTAGCGTCATAGCCTACATCCTCATACCAGAGCACACACAAGCACCAAATATCCAGCTAGACAGCTCCTCGCCTAGAGAGCTGTGCATACTCCTAGCGACCCTCGCTAGTGGCATCCTCATCGGCTATTTAGCCATGCTCATCAAGGCAAAAGGCTCACGCAAATAAGATTGTTACACACACAACAGATTACTATGAAGTTTATTTCAGACACCATGTTTCTCCTCTCCAATGGTCTCCTCATACCGGTGATCATTGGGCTACTCCTACTCTTCCTCCTAGCCCTCCTCATGCTGGGCGGGCTCATCGAGCGGGCACAGCGCTACAAGCGACTACAGCAGCGCTACTTCTCCCATCAGCGTGAAGACGCTAGCGCACTACTCGGCAGACTGCGCCAAGAGCTGGGCGGTGAAAGTCCAAAGACAGCACGGCTAGACCTCTTTGAGGAGCTACTGCGCTCCCTCCTCACGGCTCCCGCTGCTGAGCGCAACCTACTCATCGGCGAGTATGAGCTACGCCTCGACAAGCGACTCGTCTACCCGCAAGTCTTGACCAAGTTCGGTCCAATCCTCGGACTAATGGGTACCCTCATACCAATGGGGCCAGCGCTCGTCGGGCTGAGCAGTGGCGATATGGCAACTATGGCGTACAATATGCAGGTCGCCTTTGCGACCACCGTGCTGGGACTCTTCGTCTCCGCCATCGGCTATCTGACCTTGCAGAGACTCCACCGCTATCACCACCAAGAGCTCATCTACATCGACTACATCGACGAACTCCTAACCCAAGCAGAAGATGAGACGAAGAAGTAAGCGACGCACACTGCGCCACGATGACACCGATCCATCATCGCTCGTGAGCAACCTCTTTGACGTGGCGATGGTCTTTGCCGTGGCACTCATGGTGGCTCTGGTCACGAAGTTTAGCATGACCGAGATGCTCACACAGGAGGACTTCACCATCATCAAGAACCCTGGCAAGGACAATATGGAGATCATCTCCAAAAAAGGCTCCACCATCGAGCGGTACACACCGACCGACAGCGAGGACGCCTCCAATCAGCGCCGCGGCAAGCGCGTCGGCATTGCCTACGAGTTGGAGAATGGCGAGGTCATCTACATCCCCGAGGAGTAAAACGGACCTGTCCCCCTCACAGACTGCTAAGTCGCCCCTAACCAACCCCTAAGTAGTCCCTAAACCACAACAGCCCCCACGGCTCTCTACGACCAGAGAGACGTGGGGGCTGTCGTTTGTGCCAATGCTCCGCTCGCTCTCCGTAGAGATAACCGCAAGTTCCTCGCCAGAAAACCTTTGTCTCCCCCGTGTGACAATTTAGTTTCATACCTAAGAAACTAGAGTTTCATACCTAAGAAACTAGAGTTTCATACCTAGGAAACTGGAGTTTCATACCTAAGAAACTAGAGTTGCATACCTAAGAAACAGAAATCCCTCTCTTGGGAGCAAACAATCCCTCCCTAGGGATTTTTTCGTCCCTCCCTAGGGATTGAAAAGTTCCTCCGTTGGAAAGTAAAGTTTCCAGCGTTGGAAATTTTATTTTCCACCCTTGGAAAAAAAGTTTTCCAAGGGTGGAAGCGTTTTGGAAAGTTAACAAAAGCGCCCGCCTCCCCCACAGAAGGCGGCTATGCGTTCGCTCTAGCGGAGACTGTTGCAAAAGTCAACAGTCTCACAATCTTGCTGGCAAGATTGTCCTGACTTTGCAGAAAGGATGAAGCGCAAGGCGCTGAGGGTGAGGTCTGAAGGGAGCATACCTCCGTATGTGACCGAAGCCGAATCCCGAAAGCAACACAGCGATTCGCCTTTATGCAACAGTCTCTAACCGAGCCTTCCTCTAGAGGTACAAATAAAAAGCGTCACCCCTGAGCTATCTCAAGAGTGACGCATCTGGAGGAGACTATATCAGTCTCTAGGGATCTGTGCGGATTGGCTTACTTGCCGTAGCGAGTGCGTAGCACCTGGATCATATCCTGACTCATCGTGTCGAGGTCGTAGTGTGGCTGCCAGTCCCACTCACGACGAGCGCAGCTGTCGTCGAGCGAGTTAGGCCACGACTCAGCGATAGCCTGACGCAGTGGATCGACATCGTAAGTCATCTCAAAGTCGGGGATGATGCGCTTGACAGCGGCTGCGATCTGGCTAGGCTCGAAGCTCATCGAGGCAATGTTGAAGGAGTTGCGATGTACCAGTCTCGTAGGATCAGCCTCCATGAGCTGCACCATAGCGTGCAGTGCGTCTGGCATATACATCATATCCATGTAAGTACCCTCCTTGATGGGGCAGACGAACTTGCCCTCCTTGACAGCTGCGTAGTAGATCTCTACGGCATAGTCCGTAGTACCACCACCAGGTAGCGTCACATTGGAGATAAGCCCAGGGAAGCGTACCGAGCGGGTGTCTACGCCGAAGCGCTTGTGGTAGTAGTCGCTAAGTAGCTCACCAGCTACCTTGGTCACACCGTACATAGTCTTAGGACGCTGGATCGTGTCCTGTGGAGTCTTGTCCTTAGGTGTCTCATTACCAAAGGCTCCGATAGAGCTGGGAGTAAAGACGGCACAACCCTTCTCACGAGCTATCTCTAGGACGTTAAAGAGTCCACCTAGTCCGATGTGCCATGCGAGCTGAGGCTTGGCCTCTGCTGTAGCACTCAGGAGAGCTGCTAGGTTATAAATGGTATCGATCTTGTACTTGTCAACGATGGCTGCTAGCTGAGCTGAGTCGGTGATGTCGGCAAGCTCTGCGGGACCACTCTCGAGGAGCTCGCCCTTAGGAGGCATTGCAGCGATGTAACCGGCTACGACTGAACCATTCTGGTACTCACGACGTAGTTTCATTGTCAGCTCGGAGCCGATCTGACCGGTCGAGCCAATGATCAATATATTCTTCATGTCTTTATATAGTTGAGCTTGTTTTGCAGTACAAAGGTACCTAAAATGAGATGATTAATAGCTTTTAGTCTGTGGTCAAATTACGGCGACGCTTACGCTGTACCTGCTTGACTATATAGATCGCCAGCAGCAATAGCACAATCGCCAGTATGGAGTAACCGATGATGTGGCTGTACTCGCTCGCCTTAGCGACCACCTGCTCCTTCGTCTCGATGCCTGGGACGCGCGAGAGGAGCACACCGATGAGCGCGAGGATCGCATTCCAAGCACCAGCTCCCAGAGCCGTGTAGCCCACAAAGGTGCCTAGTGGCATGCGGGCTAAACCAGCGGGAATGGAGATGAGCTGACGAATGGCTGGCACCAGACGGCCTACAAAAGTGGAGACAGCTCCCTTGCGAACGAAGTATTCGTTGGCTCGGTCAAGCTTCTCGGGACTCAGCAGGAGCATACGCCCCACTCTACTGCCAGCAAAGCGGTAGACGATAGGACGCCCCAGCCACATGGCTAAGTAATAGTTGATGAGCGCCCCCACGATCGCTCCACAAGTAGCAAAGAAGAGTACACCGACGACGCTCATCTGCCCATCTGCGGCGGCTAGAAAGGCTGCGGGTGGCACGATCACCTCACTCGGAAAGGGGATAAACGAACTCTCGATGGTCATCAAGAGGAAGACCGTCCAGTAGTTTAGGTGTTCGAAGAACCAGAGTGTCAGCTGTTCCAGCATACTTTTCTAAGCGGGGAAGCTCTCTAGCGTCGATCCTTGAGTGATACGGTGCGGTTGAAGACTAGTGAGCCTGGACGGCTATCGGGATCGACCGTAAAGTAGCCGACTCTCTGGAACTGCAAGTGGTCTCCCACCTGAGCGTCTCGTAGGCACTCCTCGACAAAGGCGTGCTGCACGATGAGCGAGTCGGGATTGAGGTGATCCTTGAGCTCCTCAGCAGGTACCCCCGAGGGGTCTTCCTCTAGGAAGAGTCGGTCGTAGAGACGTACCTCAGCATCTAGTGCGTAGGCCGTAGAGACCCAGTGTATGGTAGCCTTGACCTTGCGGTTGCTACCCTCCATGCCTGTTTTGCTGTCTAGGTAAACTTCGGCAAGAACGGCCGTCACATTGCCCTCGGCATCCTTTTCGCAGCCAGTACACTTGATGATGTAGCCACCACGTAGGCGCACGTCCAAGCCACCAGGCGTAAGGCGATAATACTTCTTAGGAGCCTCCTCCATAAAGTCGCTCCGATCGATCCAGAGCTCACGCGTAAGGTGCTGGATATGCGTACCCTCCGATAGATCCTCCGGATTATTGACCATCTCTAGCGCCTCGTCGTGACCCTCAGGTAGATTGGTCAGGATGAGCTTGACAGGATCTAGGACAGCCGAGACGCGTGCAGCGTGCTTGTTGAGATCATTGCGCACGGCATGCTCTAGGAGCGAGAGATCTATCGTACCCTCATAGCGAGTATAGCCGATCAAGCTGACGAAGTCACGGATCGACTGTGGCGTGTAGCCCCTACGACGCAGACCGCAGAGGGTCGGCATACGTGGGTCGTCCCAGCCAGTGACAAGGCCCTGCTGCACGAGGCTGAGGAGCTTGCGCTTGCTCATCATCGTGTAGGTGAGGTTGAGGCGGTTGAACTCAAACTGATAGGGTCTGTAAGTAGTGCCCTCGGGCATCAGGAGCTCCACAAGGTAGTTGTAGAGCGGACGATGCGGTACGAATTCCAAAGTACAGATCGAGTGGGTCACACCCTCGAAGTAGTCGCTCTGTCCATGCGCGAAGTCGTACATAGGATAGACCTGCCACTCTGTACCGGTGCGGTGATGCGGACGCTTGATAATGCGGTAGATGATCGGGTCGCGAAAGTGCATATCGTCCGAAGCCATATCGATCTTAGCACGGAGCGTCATAGCGCCCTCGGGGAATTCGCCCGCATTCATTCGGTGGAAGAGGTCCAAGCTCTCCTCAGCAGGACGATCACGGTAAGGGCTATTGATACCAGGGGTCGTGGGCGTACCCTTCTGCTGGGCAATCTCCTCAGCACTCTGCTCATCAACGTAAGCATGGCCCGTCATGATGAGACGCTCGGCAAAGGCGTAAAGCTGTGGGAAGTAGTCCGAAGCGTAGCACTCCCTACCCCACTCGAAGCCGAGCCAGTGGATGTCCTCACGGATAGCGTCTACGTACTCCACATCCTCTTTGATCGGGTTGGTATCGTCAAAGCGTAGATTGCACACGCCCCCATACTTCTGCGCGATGCCGAAGTCGATGCAGATAGCCTTGGCGTGACCTATGTGTAGGTAGCCGTTAGGCTCTGGTGGGAAGCGTGTCTGCACACGTCCATCATACTTACCGCTCTGGATGTCCGCTACGACAACCTGCTCTATAAAGTTTAGTCCCGTGCTCTCTGCGCCATTGCTTGCAGCATCCTCTAGTGGAGTCTTGTTCATTGCGTCTATATCTTATCGGAGGCCCTTGTGCCGTGAGGCAGCCTCCCTCGGTTATCTATTTGGATACAAAGGTAGATAAAAAAAGCACGCTACTCGACGTTGCTGGGCATTTATGCCTTACAAGAGCGAAGTGAGTAGCTAAGGTTTGCGAAGAGCTATCGTTTGGTACTTTTGTGTAGGGTCATTCTTTTCTGTCGAAGACATGGACAGAGCGCTCCCCAGTAGCGGGTCTATGTAGACTCTCTTCATACGATATCTATCTCTGAAGCCAAGCATTGTAGATATTTCTATCAGCGTCCTAGGCGTTTCGCAAAACTCTAGGACCTGCAGAGCAATCCCCTTCGTACGACTACTCCATGCTGACATCTCTATCTCAGAACCATCCGCTCCATACCATACGGCATCAAGGTAGTCCTTGTCTTCTACTCCTTGACTTTTACTCCTTGACTTTGTGGCTACTCCTTGACTTTTACTCCTTGACTTTGTCTCCTCTACATAGCGAGTATTGACAGAGTAAGTCGTCCACCTAGCCTTGCCCGATGAGGTGAGCAGGTGCTTATTCACCATCGCATAGAGTAGTTTGCCTGCGTCTAGTGGATTCATATCCAATTGCAACTGGACAATATAGTTCGTCACACTACCCTCAGACAGCGCAGATGCGAGTACAAACTGCTCCTTCTTAAGAAGCTTGTTGTACACTTCTCCATATATGCTGATCAATTTCTTCTCTATCTCTGGTGATATGAGAGAAACCATCGAGACGGTTAGATCGACCAATCTCATGTCTGAGTGCTCTATAAGAATGGGCTTATACCAATTCTCTTTTTTGCACGCTTCTATCATTGTCGGAAATCCAGACCCTATGTTCTCCCCCATACCTATCATGCGTAGCATTGTCTGAATCTTAGGATTACGTGCTCGCGAATTGCCCCCCTTATAAATCTGCTCTATTGGAATCTTGAGCGATCCTGGATTAGAGAAGACTAGACAATCATTGTTTCTCTCGACTTTCAGCACCCCAACATCCATATAGTCTGCATGGATTATCATATTGGTTAGAGCCTCTCGAATGAGCTTATGGACGGGAGAGTCATCTACTCTTACTACACCAGACAACTTAAATGGACGCTTAACGCCATCAAACAGCTTAGACATCACCAGCATGAAGAAGTTGTACAGGTTATTCTCCCAGCGCCCATCATAAGTTAGTCGATCGCTCCACCTGCTATCTTGTTCCAAGCCTGTTCGATCAATATAATCCATACGGATATTATCAAGCCGATCCCGGATAGAGAGCCCTGTGCCAAACATAAGGAGACCCGCCAATGTCAGCCCTTCTTGAGATGTAGCTCTATCTATCGTATATCCTCCTATGTTGAGCAAGAAAGTCTTATCGTCATAGCCATTCCACACATGATCTGGATTTTGGAGAGCAAATCTATTTCTATAAGATGCTAGAGTGGGAGTATCTATATCGTCCATCCCATAGTTCTCGACTAAGAAGCCATCGTTGCCTTGCTCATTAGCATCTCGTATCATCGCCCTAACTTCGTCCTCTGTGCAGTGATAGTCACCTTCGAAGTTTCTCTTAAAGGCTCCTTTTAATAGGGTCCCGTTTATGTAGACGGGACGTTGCCTATAGTCCGCTTGAGGAATGGTAATACATAAGACGATTTTGTCATCAAATGGGACTTCCACGACATCCTCATCGGTGAGTATATTTTGACTCACCTTATCACTGTTCAGCGTGTCAAAGAGTTCTTTTCTAATCTTTGAGACGCCTTGAACTCCTACGACTTCAAACCTAGCTCTTCTATCTGACTCCGTTACGTCTTCTTTAACACCTAGAAGTACTATTCCCCCAATAGTATTGGCAAACGAAGAGTATGTCTCCCAAAAAGATTTCGGAAGGCCTTTCTCAGATCTCTTACACTCTAGAGAGATGCGCTCTCCAACTTCCAGCAAAAGCTCAATGTCAGACTTGTTCATACCTAACTCTTAAACACTACACAGCATGCCCATCGCAGAACTAGAGGGATCTATAAAAGCACGCTACTCGACGTTGCTGGGCGTGCGACCCGCTAAGGTGAGGCTAAAGCCGTAGCGATAGCGGTGAGCACCGTCGCTCTTGCGGATCATCTCCTGCGTATGCTCCCACTGCTTGACCCAGAGAGGACGTACCTCTTCACTCTCCTCCTCGGTACCCTCGTGGGGCATCTCGACTAGGGCAACCTCGACCTGCTCATTGGGGGCTATCTCCGTCCGTAGAATGTAATGTATCAAGCTCATCGCCAGCATATCGAGCCACAGTTCGCGTGGCACCTCCACGGGCAAGCCCTCGAGCCTTTGATCCAAGCTGGGGTCTGTCACGATGAGTGTCAGGTAGCCCTCACGCACCTCCTCTACGGGTATGCCCATAGGGTACTGCAGCGACACCTCCATACAAAAGTTTTCGTCAGCCACCAGCTCGGCAAGGCGTAGCGAGAGTGCCTCAAAGAGTGCGTCAGCCTGACTATTTGTATAGAGGAGCTGTGGGTAAGCCCCCTCGAAGGGCAGCTGCTCGTAGAGCGTGCGCCACGGGTAATAAGGGAGGAAGTGCCCCACGGGAGCCGTGGGCATATAGATATTGTGTGAACCAAAGTGATGTGGCTCAGCTAGCTCTTCGGCTATCTTCGTCTGATCTGTCATAGTTCTTTTTATCTTTCAGTCATTAGTAGGTTGTGCGGGTTCACCCTCTTGAGGCTTGAGTCCACGCTCGGCAGCCTCCTTGAGCAGTAGCTCACGAGCTGGCTCATATTCGTTGGGTATCTCACCGTCGAGGATCGCATTCTTGATCCGCTCCTTAAGCGTCCCCACAATCTGTGAGGGCGGGATGCCAAAGAGACGCATGATCTCTGCACCATCGATCGGAGGCGCGAAGTTGCGAATGCGATCCTTCTCCTCCACCTCTTGGAGCTTGCGCCGTATCAGCTGATAGTTGTCTAGGACCTGCTGTACGCGCTTGGGGTTCTTGCTCGTCACGTCACTCTCCACTAGCGTCATCAAGTCCTCTATATCATCGCCCGCGTCAAATAGCAGACGACGTATCGCCGAGTCGGTCACACCCTCATCGACGAGCGACGAGGGACGCATGTGCAGGTCGACCAACTTAGCGACATACTGCATGTGACTGTCCAGCGGGAGCTTGAGGCGGCGAAACATACGCGGCACCATCTTAGCTCCTATGTAGTTATGATTGTGAAAGGTCCATCCCAGCTGCGCATCCCAGCGCTTGGTCTTAGGCTTCGCAATGTCGTGCAGCAGAGCTGCCCAGCGAAGGTAGAGGTTGTCACTCTTTGCGGCCAACTGGTCGACCACCTGATAAGTGTGCGCGAGATTATCCTTGTGCCCTACCCCGACGACCGTCTCAGTGCCTCGCAGTAGCTGCACCTCTGGGAGGATCAGCTCCAGTAGGCCCGTCTGCTCCATCAGGGATAGCCCCACACTGGGACGCGGTGAGAGCATGATCTTGTTTAGCTCCACGATGATACGCTCTGCAGAGACAATCTTAATGCGCTCTCGAAGCTTCACAATAGCATCAAAGACCGCATCATCGATGAAGAAGCCCAGCTGCGAGGCAAAGCGCACAGCACGCATCATACGCAGCGGATCATCATCAAAGGTGACCTGCGGATCGACCGGCGTACGGATCATATAGTCCTGCAGATCCTCCAGTCCGTAGAAGGGGTCTACCAGCTCGCCATAGGTGCGTTCGTTGAGCGAGATAGCCATCGCATTGATCGTGAAGTCTCGTCGCTCCTGATCATCTTCGAGCGTACCATCCTCGACGATAGGCTTGCGACTATCCCGCTGGTAGCTCTCTCGACGCGCTCCGACGAACTCCACCTCCACGCCCTTGTAGCGTAGCTGCGCCGTACCAAAGTTCGCAAAGACATGCACCTGGCACTTCGGTCCTATCTCCCGCGCTACCGCTTTAGCTAAGGCTATCCCACTACCGACGCAGACGATGTCTACATCATTGCTAGGACGCTGTAAGAAAAGGTCACGAACCCATCCACCGACCACATAGGTCTCTAGATCGAGCGTATCAGCCACACGCCCCACCAGGGCAAAGACTGGATGGCGCAGGTACGGGCTGTAGTCAGCGTAAGGGTCAAAGGGTATCGACATATCTATCTCCTCTATATGGTAAACGAAGGCTGTCGCACAAGCACTGCAGCCTCAGATGAAGCGTTACAAAGGTAATACAAATTAGAGAGTGTGACGTTAGGACGCTATCGAATAGATTGTCAGTTCAATAATTATACTTACATTTGCACTCAGCAAACGGAGAAAAGCATCGACGGCTATGGCACACATTAAGAATTTAGATAGTCGCCCTTTCTCGCCCGCTATGTGATGACGACACAACATCGCCGTGACAATAGATGGCAGTACGGTAGCAAATCAGACAGTTTGAGATCTGTATCACATTCGTGAGGTGTCTCTCTCTCCCCAATGCTTCACTAATTATTTTCCCTTTTTCCCTTTTCCCTTTTATGACCCTATATTTAGGCAACTTGAGCTACCGAGTTCGTGAGAACGACTTGGAGCAACTACTCGGCGAGTTTGGAGAGGTCTCCAACGCTCGTGTCGTCATGGATCGCGCCACTGGGCGTTCACGCGGGTTCGGCTTTGCCGACATGGCAGACGAGGATGCTCGTCGTGCTATCGAGGCACTTAGCGAGCAGGAGTTTGAGGGGCGTCGTCTCCTCATTCGTGAGGCTGAGGATCGTCCTCGCCGCGAGAAGCGCTTCTAAGAAGTCTCTGAGCCGATTCGAGCCGTTGTGAAGCGAGACTAGACATCTTCATCTCACGATACGGTATGGAGCGCGTTGCCTAGCAACACGCTCGGTATAATCTAAGCCAATCCAATCAAAGAGGAGCTACCACCCCTTCGGGCGATAGCTCCTCTTTTTACGTATCTATAATAGGTTTACTTGATAGAAGCCTGATAGACGTCATCGACCGACTTCTCGATCGTAGCGTTGAACTCCTCATCGCTCTGCTGTGCCGTCAGGCCCTCAGCCAGTGCACGAGAGAAGGATGCGATCACACCCTTATTGCGAGCGAGTAGCTCATTAGCGTACTCACGGCTATAACCACCCGATAGAGCCACTACACGAAGCATATTAGGATGCTCGATGACCTCCTTGTAGAGATTATCCTCCGTGGGGAGCGTGATCTTGAGCATGACAGGGCGATCCAGCTTGTCTAGGTGTGCGAGTAGCTCACGCTTGAGGATCTGCTCTGCCTCTGCCTTGTCGGGGCAGTGTATGTCCACCTCAGGCTCTAGGATAGGCACGAGATCATGAGCTAGGATCTGCTTGCCCCACTCAAACTGCTGATCGACGATAGCCTTGATACCCTTCTCATTAGCCTCCTTGATGACGCTACGCATCTTGGTGCCGAAGATATGGTACTTGGTAGCATCCTTGAGCAGATCATCGAGTCCGGGGAATGGCTTCATCAGCTGTACGCCATCCTGTAGCTCCTGTAGTCCCTTATCGACCTTGAGGAAGGGGACGATGTGCAGCTTCTCCCAGAGATAGTCCGCCGTATTCATACCGTCGATCTGAGCACGCATCGTGCGCTCGAAGAGGATCACACCCACGAGCTTGCCCGTAGCAAAGGCTGGGCTTTTGATCATACGTGTACGCATCTGGTGGATCAGGTCAAACATCTCCTCCTCATTCTTCCAGGCCTCCTCAGTTAGGCCGTAAGCCTTCAGAGCCTTGGGCGTTGAGCCACCACTCTGGTCGAGCGCTCCGACGAAGCCACGACCGCTTTTCATCTGTTCTAATTGCTTCTGATTCATATTGTGTAAAAAGTAAGTTAGACGCTTGTCATGCACTTGGCTCTTCAGTAAAGAAGGTCGAGACGCAGTTCATCCGCCACACGTCTCTGCCGTAAGCTCTTCAAAGGTAATAAAAATAAGTCACACAGCCCAATCACGTGCCCCTGCTCGCAACTCAAGTGATCCGATGAGACGTGTAACGATTTGACGGGCGAAGCGGGGACGACTCCTGTAGGGACGCTCGGCTTGAGCGTCCGTTGTGTCAAAGGTTACAGCGTCAAGGTTTTAACGGGGAAGGACGCACGAGCCGTGCGTCCCTACAAAGGGCTACACGTCTCGCTTTGACACGAACGCTATACGATAAAAGACAAAGTCTGGACTTGACACGAGGTCAAGCCCAGACTTTGTTTTGCAGCCATACTACTGTCCAGTAGTTGGCTATCATAGCATCTGACGAAGCTTTAGCGAACGATCACCTTGGAGGTGTAGACACGTAAATCGCTGAAGACGCGGACGATGTAGACGCCATCACTTAGGCACCCGAGATCCATCCTAACTGTCTCAGAGCCATCAGAAACGGTACTACCAAGCATAACACCCTCAGCAGAGTAGATGCGTACAACCTCTCCCTGAGCAGCACCTGATACAGTTACATAGCCTTCTGCTGAATTAGCATAGACCTCTAGTGGCCTGGATGAGATATCCTCAATGCCTAGGACAAATGTCGCTGAGACTACTACGTCAGAGTGAACTGTAAATCGCTTCGTCGCTGTAATGTCTTCATCTCCTGCCATCAGACGTCCTAGCGTATACCCTTTTTGGGGAGAAACCTCTACCGTCAGTTCAGTACCCTCTGGCACTTCGTCAAGATCGTCCCATCCTTTGATAACAATGTCACCACCACCATTGATATCCTTAGATACCCGATAGGTGATCAGCTCTGATCCTTCATACTCGAAGATATCATCGCCAGAGCCTGGGTAGTAGTATGCCTGCCAATTCTTGTCATGAGCTAAAGCAACATCGCTCTTGAGACAAACATTTGCCTCTGAGGGAAAGTTATTAATAATGTAGAAGACACCCGGCGTGTCAGCCTCCGCACGATTAGGTAGGCTTTGGATCAACTTGATCATACCCTCACCTCGTATGTGGTTGCTTGCGCAGCACAGCATAACTAGATCGGGATTGTGAGATAGGTCTATCGTCTGCAAGTTGTTGCCAGCACAATCCAAGGTATTAAGTAGCTTATTTGCCGAGACATCAACTGTGGTGAGCTGATTGTCGTAGCAGTAGAGGTAGAGCAGTTTCTCATTTTTAGAGACGTCTACCTTGGTTAGACTGTTCTTGCCACATTCTATCAGAAAAAGCTCAGGAGCAGCTGCAAGATCCAAAGAGCTGATCTGATTGATCCGACAGTCCAAGAGCGTGAGTGCCTGAGTCGTTGAGATGTCAAGAGCTTGGAGCTGATTATTCGAGCAGTATAGCAAGTTTAGGCTCGGGCAGTCCTTGACGCTTAGCTCTGTCAGTAAGTTGTCCGTGCAGTATAGTCGCTGGAGGTCGTGTGAGGAAGAGAGGTCCAGCTTCGAGAGCTTATTATTCGAGCAAACCAGAGCAGAGAGCGACTTGGATGCAGGTAGAAGTAGCGAGGTGAGCTGGTTGAACGAGCAGTCCAAGATGCTGATCGCTCCACACTTTGAGAGGTCCAATGTGGTCAGATCATTGTTGAGGCAATACAGCTCTAGTAGAGAAGGGCACGCAGATAGATCCATAGCCGTCAATGCATTCTCAGAGCAGTCAAACTCTATGATACTGCCATAGACGTTGATCATCTGATTGCTTACAGTATACTGTATAGCCCTGCCATACTCAGACACCGTCTCTCCGTCGTCACAGATTTTATTGCCGTTGAGATCGACCCAAGCTTGCTGCTCCGCGGCCTCTTCAGCGACTTTAACCTTGAGTGTTATCTGCTCTCCGGCATTGCGTGAAGTGGTGATAGAGATATGAGAGCCTTCTGCAGGTGCGGGTGCCGTTGTGGCGTGTGGTGAGTAGCTCAGAGAGCGAGTCTCAGCAGCGTACAGTGTAGCTCCAAGACGAGCAGATAGTAGTGCCACGAATAGGAATACAATAGCGAGGGCTCGTCTATTTCTTGCGATAAAGAATTTCATACTATGGTTGTTTTGTGGATGTGATTGTTCTTAACGTCGCTTGGATAGCTGATGCTAGTACATAGTACGAAAGCAACAGGCTTCGCGACTTCAGTAAGGTGGAGAGTTAAACTAGTAGTGACGCCCAGAGATGAGCGTCACTACATAGTACAGCACGAGGTCAAACTCATGCCCTTATCATTCGTTGACTATAAAAGCATCTTAGCGTACTTACAGCCAACTCTGAGTCTTATCTAGGTCTTAGCGAACGATCACCTTGGAGGTGTAGACGCGTAGATCGCTGAAGATGCGGATGATGTAGGTGCCTGGTAGGAGGCGTGTCTCTACATTCGTTGTGACGAGTGCACCAGACATGTCGTATAGCTCGAAGGCATCAACACGACCTAGGATGTTTAGGTAGCCACCCTCAGCCGTTACGACAGGAGCTTGTGCAGGAGCTACAGGCTCGTTAGCGAGACCAAAGCCTAGAGGAGCTGTCTCGGCGGTGTGTACAGCACGGTTCTCCAATTTAGACTGCTTGATGCTGGGGTGAACGACAGCAACTACATTGCACTGGCTACCTACCCAAGTAGACTTGAGGGTACCACGTAGCGTGACAGTGAAAGAGCCGTCAGCCTCGACCTTGAGCTTGTTACCCGTAGCTGCGGTGAGGTAGAGACGAGGTACAGCCTCATGCTTATAGCCTTTACCAGCTCCTCGTTGGCTCCTAGCGGGGATGTTGTCCTCCGTTACGAGTACCGTTAGGTAGAGATCCTCTGGGTCAAAGCTATTCTTAAGAGCTACACCCTTGACGACTACCTCCAGCGTACCGTCAGAGATCTTCTGATTTATGCTCTCGATCTTGACGCCCTGCTTATCGTTCTTCATCTTGTTAGTCCATGCAGTAGCACCATCCTTGCTGATTCTACCGTCCTGGCTAAGAGATCGTCCATCTGGTGTAACAGCGCGGTTGATAGATATAGATGGGAAGCCAGCAAGAAGGAAGTATTGACCGAGTTCATAAGGTTCTCGTATTGACACGAAATCTTGATTAAAGATGTGGTACGCAATATAGCTAACACGTAGTCCAGCCTCTGTCATCTGCTTGATAAAAGCATTGATGGGAGCATCTGCTTGTGGGCAGTAAGGACAATCCTCTCCTGTAAAGCGCTCTAGGAGAACCGTCTCTCGATTAATTGCATTGTAGTCTCCAACTCGATAAGTAAGGTCTACACGATTATCTGCAAAGACATTCTTCTTACCATTGACCTGGGAGACAGCAAAGTGTAGCGTACCCATACCTTCTACCTCAGCGGGGATCTCAAAGGTGTACTCGCCCGTCTGAGTAGCTGCCAGTGCGGGAGTTACGGTATGTGAGATAGTCTTGACCTCACCTGTACCAAACTGATAGGTGAGATCGAAAGAGGTGATCTCGTTCATACCGATGTTGCGGAGAGAGACCTTCGGAGAGACCTTTTCACCTACTTTGATCTTGCTGAAGTTGCCCTCAACAGCGGTTAGGTAGCCTAGATCCTGTAGTTTGCTCTCATCCTTTAGTGTGACGAAGATCTGTGCAGAGCCGACGTTAGAGCCCATAGCGTTGAATAGGTTAAAGGCACGCTCATTCTCCTTATTCTTCTCTGTTGGGAAAGGATCTGTACCCGCAGCTATATATAGCGCATCTTTGATTTCGCTTTTTCCATCGAAGGGGAGAACGTATGCATCTTGTCGGGTACTACCTACAGGCTTTGTGGCAAAGCCTACGAGGTAGCGCTTGCCCGCCTCAGTAGCAAAGGGTGTCGTGAGGGTCATCTCATTAACGCCAACAGCGATCTCGCACTTCTGGTTGTAGAGTGTGGTCTTACCATCTTCTGAGAGTATGAGGAGGTAGGCGACCTTGTCAGCCTTAACTCCTGGGAAAGAGATCTTCTCAATCTTATTAGCACCTACGTCGGGTAGCAGGATGTAAGCAGAGATGTAGATGTTTGTTGCACCGACGCCAACGGCCCCAGTCTCTGCGTTGCGATCAGCAAAGCCAAAGCCAGTCAGGGTACCGCCAGCACGTAGGGATGTGCCTGCAGGTGCTGCCTGCAGACGTGGCGTTACAGGCTCCTGAGCCGTACTCACTGTGACGGCCATGAGGAGCGTGAGGAGTAAACTCCAGAGGGTAGTTGTTTGTTTCATAATAGATTGTTTAATCTGTTTGTTATTATGTCTTTAGAAGATGTCTTAGACTCGTGTGCTAGTAGGTGTGAGTGTCCTGAGATTAGTGCGTGGCGTCTCGTCATCCCGACAGCCTGTAGCACCAGCGAGCTATTATGATGGCAAATATAGTGTTTTTTATCGAAACAACAGACAATTCAGTAACCAGTGAGTTCGCAAATCTCACGAGCGATGGTCTCTCCGAGCAGTTTCACCCTAGTGGCACTGATGGTTAGCTTCAGGAAGAGTAGAAATAGGGGCGAACCTCGCGAGGTTCGCCCCCTGTCGATACGTTTGTAGGTTGGTCAGCTAGTTGGCTGAGGTCTTGTAGTGGATGTTGTCGATGAGACGAACCTCGCCGCAGTAGCAGACGATGCAGCCGACGGGGTCGCTGCTATCAGCCCACGACTCGAGGGGGCGAAGGGTCTTGCCGTCGACAATCTGGTAGTACTCGGGGCGCAGGAGCGGATGCTCTGCGAGGCGTGAGACGACGAAGTCAACGACTTCACGTGGCGAGTGTGCTGGAATGAGCTCTTGGCTAGCTACAAGTGTGTCGTGGATGCGGGGCGCTACGTCACGCTGCTCGCTGGTCAGGAGGAGGTTACGGCTGCTCAGAGCTAGTCCGTCAGCCTCGCGGATGATGGGACAGCTGTGTATCTCTACGGGCAGAGCGAGTTGGCGAACCATCTCTCGCACGATAGCTATCTGCTGGAAGTCTTTCTCGCCAAAGAAGGCGCCATCGGGCTGCACGAGCATAAAGAGCTTGCTCACGATCTGTGCTACTCCGTTGAAGTGTCCTGGGCGATGCGCTCCTTCCATCGTCTCTCCGAGGAAGCCGAAGTCAAACTGACGAGTGTCCGCCTCGGGATACATCTCCTCGACGGTGGGCAGGAAGGCTATGTCTACCTGAGCGTCACTCAGGCGGGCTAGATCTTCCTCTGGTTTGCGGGGATAGGTGCGCAGGTCTTCGGGGTTGTTGAACTGCGTAGGGTTGACAAATACGGATACGACGACGATGTCGTACTGCTTTCTAGCAGCTGCCACTAGGCTCAGATGTCCCGCATGCAGGGCACCCATAGTCGGCACTAGCCCTACACGGGCTGAGGGGTTCTCCTGGCGTAGCTTAGAGAGTTCTTGCTGTAGCGCAGCAACCGTTGTAATGACTTTCATTTGTGTGTGATATGCTGAAAGGGTGTGTATGATTTAATTTCTATTTATAGGTCTTGTCGATATAGCAAGCAGGCGTCGCCATAGCTGAGGAAGCGGTAGTGCGCATCAGCGAGGGCATGCTCATAGAGCGTGCGCCAGTGGGGACCGATGAGTGCCGAGACGAGCAGCAGGAGCGTGCTCTTAGGTTGGTGAAAGTTGGTCACCAGGATGTCTACCATCTGATAGTGATAGCCTGGGGCAATGAGTAATGCCGTGGAGAAGGTGAGCCGATCAAGCCCCTTGTGGCGCGCATAGCGGAGCAACAGTTCCAGCGCCTCACGACGTGACGGCAAGGTTGCGCCACAGCTCTGACGCATACGGTAGCTATACCACTGATCTAGGTGAAAGGGCTCTGCCACTTCCCCACCCTCCGGCTCTGCTTGCTGCAGTGCAACGGCAAACCAGTAGAGGCTCTCCAAGGTGCGTACCGAGGTGGTGCCAATGGGTACAAAGGGGCTATCAATATGCTCTAGGAGCGTCTCCAGCGTTGCTGTCGGCACGCTGCAATACTCGCTGTGCATCTGATGGTCAGCGACCTGACGGCCCTTGACTGGTAGGAAGGTACCAGCACCGACATGGAGCGTTAGCTCGGTGATGCGGTGTCCCTCGGCTAGGAGTCTGTCATCAAGCTCTGGCGTGAAGTGTAGGCCCGCCGTTGGCGCCGCCACGGAACCCTCGATGCGTGCGTAGACGGTCTGATAGTCGGTGAGGTCGCTGCTCTCGGTCTCTCGATTGAGGTAAGGAGGGATGGGTAGCTGACCGCACAGCTCTAGTATCTCGCCAAAGGTTTTGCTCTCGTCGCTCCAGCTGAAGGTGACTACGTCTGGCATCTCCGCCTCCCTACTCGCTTGTAGCGTGATCGTTTGTCCGCCAGCTAGTGGGAGTGTACAGGAAATAGTTTGCTCGGGGCGCCACTTCTTCGAGTTGCCCACGAGGCAGTGCCAGGAGCATGATCCGAGCGAGGCAAGACTCTCCTCGTAGCTAACCGGTTTGTAGGGGTCTAAGCAAAGTATCTCGATGCGGGCACCCGTCGCTTTGACAAAGAAGATGCGCGCCTTGATGACCCGCGTATTGTTGCGAATGAGGAGCGCATGAGGCGGGAGCAGCTGTGGCAGCTCAGCAAAGGTGTGGTCCTCCAGCCTCCCCGTAGCATCGCTCAGGAGGAGTTGGCACTGGTCACGCTCCGCCAGCGGATGCGCTGCGATACGCTCGTCGGGGAGCGGGTAGTCGTAGTCGTTGATGTCTATATCGACCCAGTGCTGCGTATGAGGCTTGTCACACATACTCTCGACCATCTGATTAGCTTTTGCGGTACTACTCCAGCGTTACGTAGCAAGACTCCTGGAGCTTAGGCTCTACGACGACACGCTGCATCACACCGTCGCGCAGGTAGTCGATGGTAACACCCGTGCGGGGTGCTGTCGTAATCCAGGGGTTGAAAGCAAAGAGGTAGCTAAAGCCTCCGAAGTACTTATCCTTGTCCAGGAGCTTAGCGACTCGAGCATAGTCCTCCGAGTCCCAATAGCGGCAATTGGTTGGTCCATCTTTGATCGCAAAGGGATGCTCATGCGTGCGACAGGCCATGCTCTTCTTGACAAAGGCCAGATACCCCTTGGAGAGTTCGTCGGCAGTTCCTAGAGGGCGGCCATTGATGGCGACAATCTCGTCACCAGCGCGTAGCCCTGCCTCAGCAGCTGGTGAGTGTAGTGGTAGCGAGTGGATGGTAGCTATGTTGTTTGCCCGATAGTTGATCCCCAGCGACAGATGCCTATGGGTGGAAAAGCGCACAACGAGCGAGTTGAAGTAGCGCGTGAAGGGGAACTGCAAGAGCATCACCGGCACCGTCAGAGCGGTGTAGTCGGTCAGCGTATAGTCGTCAGCGAGCAGCTCCTCGGCTTCGCTCGTCCATAGCATCTTGCGCTCGTTGACACCACTATATATAGTAACGCCAAACTTCAGATAGAAGCGCGCCAGCGTCTTGTCGCTTCCCATCGGCAGGATCGGCAGCTCGACGAGCTTATGCGCCTTGGGGTCGATGCGTAGCGACGTTTGCACGGCAGAGCGACGAGCGGCAGCAGCGTCGTAGGCACTGTTTTCGGTGATACTATAATAGGTGTCGATGAGTAGGTCGGGATTCTTCTGATCGTAGGTCAGCCCTAGAGCTTGTAGCTCCTCAGCGAGTTGCTGCTCGATGAGCGCATCCCGATTGGTGTGCTGCTTGTTGGTGCGCACGAAGCCAAAGGTCTCATAGTTGATCAAGTCTGTCTTGCCCTCCGTACCTGAGCTGATGGGGTAAGAGATCAATATATCGGACTCGTCCTCTAAGCTGTACATGCCAAAGGCGCGAGCTATGTCCCGCTCCGTGAGCGCATCGGCAGGCTGAGCGATCGGATTGAGATGGCGCACCACACGATGGTAGGCGAAGTTGGAAACAACTAGGAGTAAGTCGTCAGAGACTTCTCCCTCGCCTTGCAACTCGCGGATCATCTCCTCCTCAGACATCTTAATGGTCTCGTGTCCATTGATCGCCTCGATGATGTCGCCCACTCGTAGTCCAGCCTGTGCTGCAGGACTATTGGGATAGACGGTCAGGATGACAGGGCGGTTGGCTCCCCAGTTGTCGTTGTAGCTCATCTGATACTCTAGGCCGACGTAAGCTTTCTGAGCTTGCATGGTCAAGGCAAAGGAGCAGAGTGCTAGGATAAGTAGCAAAGTGGTGTGATATAGTCGCTTCATGGTAGTCTGTTCTTTGAGTGTGTTGGTGAAAAGGTTTACTCCAGCTCCAAATGGTAGAGCTGATTGATAACCTCGCAATAGGTCTGCCGTACGATCTCTTGTCGCGAGCCGGCGAGCTGCAAGCGTGCCGAGTGGATGCCCCGAGGTGTGGCTAAAGCGATGCAGACAGTCCCGACGGGTGTCGCAGCCGTACCGCCAGCTGGTCCTGCCACGCCTGTGGTCGCTATGCCGATGGTGCTACGACAAGCCTGACGCGCGCCGCTAGCCATCGCCTCAGCGACCTCTCGGCTCACGACGCCATACTGCTCGATGGTGGCGGCTGGCACATAGGCTAGTCGCTCCTTGAGCTCTATCTGATAAGTCACGAGGGCGCCTTGGAACCAGTGCGAACTGCCCGCATGCGACGTCAGCTGGCTCGCTATATAGCCACCCGTACAGCTCTCGCAGGTCGAGACGCTCTCGTGCTGCTCTAGCCAGTGTGCTATGAGACGCTGTAGCTGCTCTTCTGTCGTCTGAGGGATGGACATAAGATGTGGGTTAGATCGTTGTCTTGGCAAAGGGGACGGCCTCTATCGATCCGTAGGCTCCTCGCTCATAGGCAAAAGTGCCCGCCATGGCAACCATAGCGGCATTGTCTGTCGTAAAGGCAAAGGGCGGTATGTAGACCTGCCAGCCGTACCGATCGGCATAAGCGTGGTAAGCGTCACGCAGCCCCGTATTGGCCGAGACACCACCAGCCACAGCGATGTGCTTGATGCCTGTCTCCTTGCTGGCGCGCAGTAGCTTGCTCATGAGGATGTCGATGACCGTCTTTTGGAGTGAGGCGCAGAGATCCGCTTTGTTTTTCGCAACAAAGTCAGCATCCTTGGCCAGTTCATCCCGTAGCGTATAGAGGAAAGAGGTCTTCAGCCCGCTAAAGCTGTAGTCCAGCCCTGGCACCTGAGGCTTGCTAAAGTGAAAGCGCTCCGCGTCGCCCTCATTGGCGAGCTTATTGACGATCGGCCCCCCAGGGTAACCGAGTCCCATCACCTTGGCGCACTTGTCAAAGGCTTCGCCGGCCGCATCATCGATCGTCTGACCCAGTATGCGCATATCATCAGGTGCATTGACCTGTACGATCTGTGAGTTGCCACCCGAGACGAGTAGGCAGAGGTAAGGAAATGGCGGGGGTGTGTGTGGCTCCTCAGGCTTAGCAATAAAGTGTGCGAGGACGTGTGCCTGCAGGTGGTTGACCTCGACGAGTGGGATCTGGAGTGCTAAACTCAGTCCCTTGGCAAAGTTTGTCCCGACGATGAGTGACCCGAGAAGACCGGGTCCACGAGTATAGGCAATTGCGTCAAGATCGGCCAGCGTGACACCAGCCCGTGCTATCGCTTGCTGTACGACGGGGACGATGTTTTGCAGATGAGCTCGTGAAGCCAGCTCAGGCACCACGCCTCCATATTTGCTGTGTACCTCTTGACTTGCGATCACATTGCTACAGAGTAGTCCACCCCGTAGCACAGCTGCCGAGGTATCGTCGCACGAGCTCTCGATACCTAAGATGAGAGAAGATGAAGATGTCATGATGCTGTGGGGTGAGATTAGTTGGCAGCCTGGTAGTCAGCGCACACCTTGTCGACATACTTGAAGAACTTCGACCCGCCCTGACTAAGGAAGTAGTCGCGTCCCTCCAGCATCTCGACCAGCTGCATGAGTGCTCTATCCTCGGCCATACGCATCAGCTCCCGCTCGGAGTCGGTCTGATCATCAATGCCCAGGAGGTGCAGGATGCCATGTATCATCACACGGTATAGCTCCTGCTCGAACTGCACGCCCAGCTCCTGTGCATTGGTCGCAACCGTGTCGATGCTGATGAGTATGTCGCCATAGATTGCATCGTCACCCTCCCGCTCACTCTCTCTGGGGAAGGTGATAACGTCCGTATAGTAGTCATGCTGGAGAAATGCTTTGTTTGCCCTCAGGATACCCTCATCGTCAGTATACTGAAAGTTGATCTCCCCGACCGTACGATTCATCTCGTCACATACGCGGCGCATCCAACGATTGGCGATCTGCCGCCGGATGGGAGGCATCAGCACATCGTTGTCCGAATAGTAGTTAAATTGCATATCTCGTCTCTTAAGTCTATCTGCATGCAGGCATCGCTTGCAATCTTGTAAGGCTGTTGACTGTAACAGCCTCGTATGGTATTGCAAAGGTAATGTTTTCTTTAGACTTACACAGCGTAACGCGAGGCGCGTCCACTCCGTAACTCTCACGAGTAACGATTTGAGGGATCAGGGAGTCTGACTATATGATGCATCATTCGACTAAAAAATGTAACTTCGCACAATAGAAGGAGCAACGGTACAATGGCGTCGTTGAGCTGGTCTGCGTACTGCTTTGCCTTTCCATTTTGTGCCACCATAATCTCAACCATATTCTCTTATGAAAACAAAACTACCTTTATTACTAAGCCTCATGACCTTGCTCGGCTTAATGAGCAACCCTCTAAAGGCTCAAAGCAATGAGCTACCCGTAGTCACAATCCACACCAACTGGACGAGTGACCAAGAGGGGGCTATCCACCTATCTCTCTCTGGCTCTGAAAAAGACTTTGAGACGACTTACATTGATGCCGGCTATGGCAAGAAGAAGCCTACGGATGTAGATCAAGATGGTGCCATACCTGCAAAGGGTAACGTCATCAAGATCTATGGCCACTTTGAGGGTATCGGCACACCCACTGACATTACCAAAAAGATCGAGGTCGCTCCAAACGACTTTATCAAAGAGGTCAACATCTCTCTGACGCCCCTCGAGGAGCAGCCCGACCTGAGTAAGTGCCAGGCTCTCACACGACTCACGATGATGGCGTGTGAACTCAAGAGCATCGACTTTGACAAAATACCTAGCACTATCACGACTCTCCAAGTCCTCGTCAACGACCTCTCCGAGATAGTCCTACCTAGTATGCCTAACCTTAATGAGCTTAGTGCTGGATCTTGTCCTAACATGAGCAAGGTCGACGTCTCTGGAGCGCCTAATCTGACTAGACTAGACATAGGCGGCCTGCCCATGCTCACAACCTTGGATCTATCTAAGAATCCTAACCTAATCTACCTCGCAGCATACGACTGCGCACTACCAAAGATCGACCTCTCTAACTGCAATAATCTAGAAAACATATCGCTCTCGGGCAATAAGCTTTCGCAGCTCAAACTGGGGAATACAGAAGACCTAGAGATCCTTGAATTGGCCAACAACAAACTCACAGGGATAGACCTGACGAAGATGCCAAAGCTGAAGTCGCTCAGCCTACGTGCGAACACGCAAATCAGCTCTATCGATCTATCAAACAACCCCAACCTAATGATCTTTACAGCAGATAGTACAGCGATCAAAGAGATCAAGGTCAACCACCTGAAAAGCCTTGAGACGCTCGACCTCGGCGCTACGCAGCTGACCAAACTCGATATATCGGGTATGCCTGCACTCCAAAACGTATCCATAGAGTGCTGCTACTCAGTTAGCGAGATCAACTTTGCAGACGCACCTCTACTGACTAACATACTAATCGTCGGAAACAAACTATCCTTCGATCAAACGGCACAGATGGCCAAAGACTTGCCAGAGGCTGATATACAGATGGGACCTTTCATTGGTGTCTATGCACAAGGAGACCCCAAGGAGGGCAACCTCATGCACGAAGAGGCTGTCGAGCTGTGCCGTAGTAAAAACTATTCGGTAATGCAGAGAGACAGTGAGGGCGAAGTGTATCGTACATTCCACCCGCTAATGCAATTTCTCAAGAATGATGTTTTTGATGACTTCATTGGGTGTCTTATAGTTTAGGTTTTTACGGGGTCTATTGTTTAGTAGGTTCTGAAAGCGTCTAAGGTCTGCGTCAGTTAAGTCTTCGAAAGTAGAGGACTTAGGGATAAACTGGCGTAGCAGTTTGTTTAGGTACTCAATATGAGGCTTATCCCAGGATTGATAGGGGTGGGCAAAGTAGACGGGAGTTTTGAGAGACCTTTCTATGGTCTTAAACTTGGCAAACTCACATCCATTGTCGGTTGTGATCGAGTGTAGCAGCCCCATTTTCTTGTAGTATCTCAGAGCTTTATTCACCTCTCTGGCGAGGGCTTTGGCATCCTTGCCATGCTCCAGACGTCGTATGATAGTAAAGCCTGTAACACGCTCTACAAGCGTCAGGATTGCCCCTTTCTGCTCTTTGCCTATAATGGTGTCCATCTCAAAATCTCCTACTCGTGCCTTCTGGTCAATGCACTCAGGACGAGTCTCTATGGACTTTCGCTTAGGCCAGTCTGTTTTT